>SAMEA104404106__coassemble_428_pt1 | contig 44739 bp, 48 predicted proteins | sample SAMEA104404106__metabat2_high_PE_075 | metagenome-assembled genome bin SAMEA104404106 (sample SAMEA104404106) | Balaenoptera acutorostrata
TAAACGTAAAAATCCAGAACGTATGCAGATTCAAAAATACTGCCCACGTTGTAACGCAAAGACTTTACATAAGGAGAAAAAATAAGAAGGGCCGACTAAGGTCTTTTTTATTAGGTGAACGATATGAAATCAATTGAAACATTTGTACTAGGTATGGTACAGGTAAATACCTATTTATTATGGGATGACAATCATGTATTGATCATTGATCCAGGTAGTAAATCTGCAAGAATTCAACAAGAACTTGATGAAAAACAAGCAATCGTTGATGGGATTGTTTTAACACACGCACATTTTGATCACATTGCTGGTGTGGATGCATTTGCTAAAAAATATCACTGTAATCTATATATGAATGACCTTGATATACCATTGTTAACGGATCCGCATTTAAACTTTAGCATTGGGAATGATGTTATTGTTAAGACAAAACCGATCGTCTTAAATCCTGGTAAACATACAATTGGTAATTTCACATTTGATTATATTGATGCTCCTGGTCATAGCGAAGGTTGTAGTATGATTTTATGGGATCATAATTTATTTTGCGGTGATGTCTTATTCCAAGGTAGTATTGGAAGAACTGATTTAGCAACCAGTTCGAATACAAAGATGATTCAAAGCTTAAAGAAAATTAAATTAATGGATCCTTCTTTAATTGTTTATCCTGGACATGGACCTAAAACAACATTAAAAGACGAACTACAATGGAATCCATATTTACAATCTGTTTAGGTTATATCGATGATAGAAAACAAGTCATATAAATTGGCTTGTTTTTTTTTTACAGATACTATGGTTCTGCATTGTATATACAATGTGAAGGAGGAAAGTATGAAAGAAAAGATGAATACGTTACTACATGTAATGTTACAAGCACAGGCAACGGATGTACATTTTCAAGTAAAAAAGCACCAACTTATGGTCACGATGCGTACAAATGCAGGAATTGAACCCATTCATTCCTCCGCTATTGATCAATGCTTATTCAATTATTTAAAGTTTATTTCACATTTAGATTTAGGCTATGGAAAGACGGCTCAAAATGGAAACTTTGAATATATGTATCGGCAACAACGATATCAATTTCGCTTCTCATTACTACAAACGACAGAACAACAAACAGCGGTTCTTAGAATATTAAATAATCATGCACCGATTGTATTAGATAATCTAACTACGGATCCATCTGTTATAGAAACATTCCGGTTATGGTGTAAACAAAGTGCTGGTTTAGTATTGTTGAGTGGACCAACCGGTAGCGGTAAGACAACTACCCTTCATGCATTACTTCAATACATTGCGGTGCACTATAAAAAAAGAGTTGTTTCTTTAGAAGATCCAATCGAGATTCCAGATGCAAGTTTTGTACAGCTACAGATTAATGAGGATAGCGGTTTTACTTATGAACGTGGGATTAAAGAGCTTTTAAGGCACGATCCTGATGTTTTGATGATAGGGGAGATACGTGACTCGTATAGCGCTCATATGCTAATTAGAAGTGCTCTAACAGGCCATCTAGTCTTTTCTACAATCCATGCAAAAGATTGTCTAGAAGTACTCTTTCGTTTACAAGACTTCGGGATATCGAACGAGGACATTACAGAGACCCTATTAGGTATTACTTCTCAAAGACTGATGAGCAATTATGATAAATCCGCTAAGTTGTGTTTGTATGAAACATTTAATGCAGTGGATCTTTCTTACTACCAAAAACATCATGCACTTTCACCAACTCATAAAACCATGGATACAATCCTACAAAATGCTTTCCAAAACAAAGAAATCAGCATGTAGTAAAAAAATCAATTTAGAAGATTTAAAAACGATACAACAGTTATTAGATAGTGGAATTAGCTTTCAACAGTCACTCTTATTCTTTTCTAAAAAATACAAGCAATTAGAAGAACAATTAGAGGCAGGTATTAGCTTGCAGGATGCATTGCAAAATAAGAAGGATTCCATTTCAAAACACCTTTGTTTCTTCTTATTGCACCTATCTATAAAAGATGCAATTACATATACCATTTCTATACAACTAGATAAGCAACAAGTAAAAAAACTATGTATTAAAAAGTTCACATATCCATTCATTGTACTAATTACCGCAATGATGGTATTGAGTTTATGTTATCTTCATATCCTTCCAATGTTAACATCCATGTTTTCTATGGATACGCAAAACGTATTATCCATCCGCTTAATAGCTTTTTTATATCATATCACAACTCTGATTCGTTTTGTGTTTGTCTTTATGCTGATTGTGATTGTTATTATGAACGTAAATCAGAAAGTACAATCTAGGTTTATTGATAAGTATGTACATCTTATTCCTTTTATAAAACAATATTGTTCGTTTGTATTACTTACATATATGAATATCTTACATAGCAACGGACAAAGTACCTACGAAGTTTTGACTTCTATGAAAGAGTTAAAAGTCAGTTGGATCCAACACTTTTGTGAAGAGATTCAACAAAAATTACAATATGGTAAAGATTATTTGGTATGTCTTAAAGAAAGCAAATATCTAACTGAAGATGCTTACCAAGCATTGAAAATGCGTGCCATTTCAGAAAAGATGAATCAACCATTATTGTTGTATATAAAGCAACAACAATTTATATGGATTCATACTATCAAAAAGACAGCTGCTATTTTTCTAATTTGTCTTTATATCTTTATAGCCGTTTTCGTGATTAATCTTTTTCAGCTTATGTTATTACCTATGAATATACTACAAGATTTTTAAAGAAAGGTTGATATCATGAATCATAAAAAAGGATTTACATTGTTAGAAATGATGATTGTGTTATCCATGATCGCATTGGTATTTTTAATTACTTTACCTAATATACAACAAAAAGAAAAAATCATTCAAAAGAAGGGCTGTGAAGCATTAACAGAAGTCGTAAATGGTCAAATTTTATTATATGAAATTGAACATCTACATTCACCACGAAGTGTTGATGACTTAATACAAGAAGGGTATTTAAAGGCTGCACAAAAACGTTGTCCAAATGGTAAAAAAATTGTAATCATAAATGGCCAAGCATATGCGAAATAAAAATGGATTCACAAGTATTGAAATGTTACTTGTCTGTTTATTGATGCTATCTGTACTCTTGTTTTTACCCGCCATGCATCAGTATGATCGATTACAACTAAACATTGCCGCAAATAAAGTACATCAATTTTTATTAAAACATCAAAAGAATGCCATGTATCATCATAAGCAAGAGCAGATCTTATTTTCTGATCACCAGCTACATGCACCAAACGATACATTAGATATACATCCAGTACATTGTATTGGAAATGATTATCACTATACTGAATTTGGAACCGTATCTCAGGGGCAAACGATATACTTACAACTACACAAGCAACATTGTACACTAGTTATACAGATTGGAAGTGGATGTCTTGATATTCGATTCTAAAGGTTCTTTGTTTATAGAAGCTTTATTGTTCATGATGATTGTATGTATTCTTACCATGTTAATTTATACGTCTATATCATATTTTCATAAGATTGAAAGATATAACGATCAAAGAGATGATGAAACAATCTATAATATCTATCAAAGCAAATAAAGGTTATACGCTAATTAGTATGTTATTTGCTTTCTTGATTATGACACAGGGTATTGTATTATTATCCTATTCATTACAACAGCTATCCTATATACAACAGGAACGTTACTTACTCAATCATGAGATTGGAATAGATCAGATACGTATTTTATTAGCATCCAGTTATCATATACAGCTTAATCATGAATCATTACAGTTTGACTATCAAGGTGATCGGTATACACTTCTATGTGAAAAAGATAGAGTAGTAAGAAAACCTGGATACTTAATTTATATTAGTCATATAAATGATGCATTCTTTCTACATGAAAATAAATGTATCTATCTTGTTTATGGTCATCCTGAAAAAAAGGAGCTTTTGTATGTACAAAAATAAAGGATTTATACTCGTTTATGGACTTATGATCTTACTTATTGTGCTACCTATGCTATCAATTACATATAGTAAAGTAGAAAATTATTATGATTTTTTAAAGAATCGTAATTATGAACTTGTATTTATGTTGCATCATGCTAATCAATTCTTATTAGAACAACCTAAGCAAGAGATAGAGGATACAAGGGTGAACGAAGAAGATGATACCAAAACAAAACGTGAAATAGAAACTATAAACTTCAACAATCATAGCTATCAATTTGAAATAGAGAAAGATCAAGTTTTAATTAAGAAAAATAATGATTGTTACTTCTTGATCCATTTAGATGAACAACAGACGTATATTAAAAAATATGAATATTTTTCATCACTATGATAAAACTATTTTATAGGTGATTAGGATGATACTCATTAGTTTATTTTTTTATAGTATATGTCTTATGATTGGCATGATCTTATGCTTTATATCAACACAGAACTGGATATTACTTCCAACACAACTTCTATATTTAGTATGTTTAAAAAGTGTATATCAAGTAGGAAATTGTAAATCGATAGAATTCAAAGATAATCTGTTTAGTTTATTAGTAACATTCATTCAAATATGTTTGATGTACTTACTGAAGCAACAACATTCTGTTATAGTGTTCTCTTATCTATACCTTATAAACTTTATATGTACGATCTTTTATGCGAATACAATACGTTTTAAAAGCTTATTATGAGTAAGTAAAACGAAACGAATAGCCTAAATATCCCCTTTTTAAGCACTTTATGTAAAAAAAATAGAAATGATTTGACAAATACAAATAATACATTAAAATAGAATAGTACATATTAAGGAAAGGTGAAGATAGTATGATCAGTTCAAATGATTTAAAACCAGGTATGACAATCCAACAAGATGGAGAAATTTTCGTCGTTTTAGAACAAAGTCAAAATAAAACAGCTCGTAGTGCAATGGTTGTTAAAGCAAAAGTAAGAAACCTTAGAACAGGAGCAAACGTAGAATTATCATGGGGTGGTGGAGACAAAATCGTTCCAGCACACATTGAAAAGAAAGAAATGCAATATTTATATGATGCAGACGATGTATTAGTATTTATGGATAACGAAACTTACGAACAAATCGAAATTCCAAAAGACCATTTAAAATGGGAAATGAATTTCATGAAAGCAAATGACAACGTAAACATTTCAATGTTCGAAGGTGAAATTCTAGGTGTTATCTTACCAGATAAAGTAGCATTACAAATCGTTGAATGTGAACCAGCTGTAAAAGGTGACACAGCTACTTCAGCAAGTAAAAATGCTGTATTAGAATCAGGATTAGAAATTAAAGTTCCTCTATTCATCTCTCAAGATGAAATGGTATTAGTTTCAACTGCTGACGGAAAATATTCTGGACGTGCGAAATAATAAAAACTGCGTTATGCAGTTTTTTATTTTGTAAATCTTCATAAACTTTCTATTTAGCGTATTCAAGACATTATATTTTTGTTATAATAAAAGCTAGATTAGAGGAGGTAGATCATATGGAAAAATTATCGCGCGTAAAAAAATACGAAGACCTTAGAAAATCAATTGAAATGGATAATACGATCAACGCTCAAAATAATAATCCTGAATTACAAAATTCCGAAGCTTTATTAAAGAATTTTGATTCATCCGTTCATCGTACAAATACAATAGATTCCGCGCACACGAGCGCAAAAAGAGTTAAAGTTGAAGAACTACATGATTCTACTCAACAAGAAGCTACCGATACATTCACGAATGAATATTTAGATGACTTCATTAAAGAGGTTAGAGACTATAATATTCGTAAGGGAAATCGTGAATGTGAGGATACCGAAGTTGATATACTATATCAATTAAATTCACTTAATCGTGATAAAAGAAGTCAATATGTACAAGAGATTGTAGAAGATGAAAAACCACAAGAACAAGAAGATCGAGTGACATTATCTAGTAAGTCAATTGCGAATGAAATCAAAAATCTTCTATTTGAACAAGATCAAGATGAAGAATCTGTGGATGATTCTATGGATACAGATGAAAACGAATCATTCAAAGTTCCTGTTCTTGAAAAAACAGAAGAAGTCATCTACTCTCAAGAATCATCTGATATAAATGATACAAATGATCTGTTGGTTCAAGAAGAAGATAAAGAGCCAACACAAGAATTCCATGAAGAATCCGTACTACAAGCAGAAGAAGATACGGTGGAATTGATGAACAAAGATACAAGACATAAAAAGCTATTAGAAGAAACACAACACTTAAAAGTTCAAATGGATGAATATGAAGATGAATTAACCGATTTAAGTGATGGTGTTGAAAAAACAAATAAAATGCTAAATTTCATTCTTGCATTTTTAATCTTTGTTTTATTGGTTATTTTAGGATTTATCGGTTATTCCATTTGGAAAGTAGGAGGTTTTAACTAATGAAAATTAATATTGCTATTGATGGACCTAGTGCTGCTGGTAAAAGCACAATCGCAAAAATTCTAGCAAAAACATTAGGTTATGTACATTTAGATACAGGTGCTATGTACCGCTGCGTAGGGTATTATGCATTACAAAATAACATTGACTTAAATGATGAAGATTCACTTGCTTCAATGATGGATCAGATGAAGATTTCATTTGATTCTCAAGGAAATGTTTATATCAATGAAGAAAATGTTTCTACTGCTATTCGTGAAAACCATATTTCTATGGCAACTAGTAAAATCTCTGCACATCAAAAAGTACGTGCTAGATTAGTTGCTCAACAACAAGAAATTGCCAAACAAAAAGGGTATATCTTAGATGGTAGAGATATTGGTACTGTGGTATTACCAGATGCTGAATTAAAAGTATACATGGTAGCGAGTGTAGAAGCACGCGCAAAAAGACGTTATCAAGAATATTTATCAAAAAACGTTGCTGCAGATTATGATGAAATTTATAAAGATATCGAACAACGTGATTATCAGGACATGAATCGTAAAACTTCGCCTTTACGTCAAGCTGATGATGCAGTTTTATTAGATACATCAAATTTAACAATTGATGAAGTTGTTTTAGCAATTCAAAAATTATTAAACGAAAAACTTGGGTAAGGAGGTGACGTTCAACGTTTGTTGAACAGTTATATGATTAGTGGTATTGTTGCAATTGTAGGTCGTCCAAATGTAGGAAAATCGACTATTTTTAATAGAATTTTAGGTGAAAGAAAAAGTATTGTTGAAGATACTCCAGGGGTTACTCGTGACCGTATTTATGGAAAAGCGGAATGGCTAACCAAAGAATTCCGTGTCATTGATACCGGTGGTATTCAATTAGCGGATCAACCTTTCCGTGAAGAAATTAATATGCAGGTAGAAATCGCAATCGATGAAGCAGATACAATTCTATTTGTTGTTAGCGGAAAAGATGGAATTACAAATGATGATGAATATATCGCAAAACTTTTACATCGTACCAATAAACCGGTTATCATTGCTGTAAATAAAGTTGATGATTATGATCAAAGCAGCAATATTTATGAGTTTTACAATTTAGGTCTAGGTGATCCAATTGCTGTTTCTGGTGCTCACGGTATTGGTATTGGAGATATTCTAGATGCAATGATTAACTCATTCCCTGACAAGAGTGAAAAAGACTATGACGGTATGACTCGTTTCTGCTTAATTGGTCGTCCAAATGTAGGAAAGAGTTCTTTGGTAAATGCGATTTTAAATCAAGATCGAGTAATCGTATCTAACATTGAAGGTACAACTCGTGATGCAATCGATACACCTTTTAAACGTGAAGGGAAAGAATATGTTGTTATTGATACAGCTGGTATTCGTAAACGTGGTAAGGTATATGAAAATATTGAAAAATATTCCGTATTACGTGCAATGAGTGCAATTGAACGAAGCGATGTTGTATTAGTAGTTATCGATGGAGAAAGTGGTATTCGTGAACAAGATAAACACGTTGCAGGATTTGCACATGAAGCTGGTAAAGGTGTTATTATTGTTTACAACAAATGGGATACAGTAGAAAAAGATGAACGCACAATGGTAAAAATTGAGAAAGAAATTCGTTCTCACTTCCAATATTTATCTTATGCACCTATTATCTTTACATCTGCTATGACAAAACAACGTGTGAATACAATTCTTCCTATGATCGATGCAGTACACGATTCGTCTTTATTACGTATTCAAACAAACGTATTAAACGAAGTGTTGATGGATGCACAATTGATGACTCCACCTCCAACACATAAAGGAAAACGTTTGAAAATTTATTATGCTTCACAAGTTGCTGTAGCACCTCCAACAATCGTTCTATTTGTAAATGAGCCAGAATTGTTGCACTTTAGTTACAAACGTTACTTAGAAAACTGCTTACGTGAAGCCTTTGGATTTGAAGGTACTACACTTCGTATTCTAGCAAGAGAGCGTACAAGATAATAAAAGTAATCAAAAGATACTATAATTTGCTTTAAAAACGCATATATAGTATCTTTTTTCTATAAAATAATGCTAGTAATCATAGTTTAGTTTTGTTATAATTAATATCGCATTGTAGTTAGGAGGAACAGGCATGTCAGATTTCGTAAATCAAATTAAAAGACGTAGAACATTCGCAATTATTTCTCACCCGGATGCTGGTAAAACAACACTTACAGAAAAATTATTATTATATGGTGGAGCAATTTTACAAGCAGGTAGTGTAAAGGGTAAAAAAGCTAATAAACATGCTGTTTCAGACTGGATGGAAATCGAAAAACAAAGAGGGATTTCCGTTACTAGTTCTGTATTACAGTTTGAATATAATGATTACTGTATCAATATTCTTGATACTCCTGGTCACCAGGATTTCTCTGAAGATACATATCGTACCTTAATGGCTGCAGATTCTGCAGTTATGGTTATCGATGCTTCAAAAGGGGTCGAAGCACAGACTAAAAAATTATTTAAAGTTTGTTTACTTCGTAAAATTCCTATCTTTACTTTTATTAATAAAATGGACCGTGCAGCCATGGATCCATTTAAATTATTAGAACATATCGAAGAAGAACTTGGTATTTCTACTTATGCTATGAACTGGCCAATTGGTTCAGGTAAAGAGTTCAAAGGTGTTTATGAACGCGATCATAAACGCGTCATTGCCTTCCATGGTGGAGATCATGGTATGAAAGCTGCACAAGTTACAGAAGGATCACTTGAAGATGATAGCTTCCGTGAAGTTTTAGGAGATCATTTCTTTGAACAGTTAAAAGAAGATACAGAACTATTAGATATCGCAAGTACTGAATTTGATACGGATGCTATTTCAAAAGGTGAATTAACTCCTGTATTCTTTGGTAGTGCATTAACAAACTTTGGTGTTGAACCATTCTTATCTCATTTCTTAGAAATGACAACAAGTCCATTGCCTCGTGAAACGATGGATGGTATTGTGGATCCATTTAATGAAGATTTTTCTGCTTTTGTCTTTAAGATTCAAGCAAATATGAATAAAGCACATCGTGACCGTATCGCATTTATGCGTATTTGTAGTGGTAAATTTGAAAAAGGTATGGAAGTTTATCACTTACAACAGGGTAAAAAGATTCGTTTAGCACAGCCTCAACAATTTATGGCGCAGGATCGTGAAATTGTTGAAGAAGCTTATGCAGGTGATGTCATTGGTGTCTTTGATCCTGGTATCTTCTCAATTGGTGATACTTTATGTGCTGCATCCAATAAATTTGAATTTAAGAAAATCCCAACCTTTGCACCAGAACATTTTGCTCGTGTAACACAAAAAGATACAATGAAACGTAAACAATTTACAAAAGGTATTACACAAATTGCTCAAGAAGGTGCTATTCAGGTATTCCAACGTATTGATTCCGGTATGGAAGAAATCATCGTTGGTGGAGTCGGTGTCTTACAATTTGAAGTATTGGAACAACGTCTAAAAAGTGAATATAATGTAGATATTAAACTTGAAATTCTACCATATCAGTGTGTACGTTGGATTGATGATCAAACAATTGATCCACACAACTTAAACTTAACAAGTGAAACAAAACGTTTACGTGACTTAAAAGGTAAAAACTTATTATTGTTCATGAATAACTGGGGTATTAAATGGGCAACTGATCAAAATAAAAACTTATCTTTAAGTGAATTCGGAAACTTAGACTAAAATACTCTTCGGAGTATTTTTTTTATGCATATCCGCGTTTGTTTTCTCATATGTTTTAATTGAATAAGGGAGGATACAGATGAATACAAAAGATATGCTTAAAACAATAGCACAACGTTGTGATGGGGATATATATCTAGGAATCGTTGGCCCTGTAAGAGTAGGTAAGTCTTCGTTTATCAAAGAGTTTATGGATAAAGCAGTACTACCCTATGTCACAGATGATTTTGAAAAATCAAGAATGATTGATGAGCTTCCTCAAGCAGGAGTCGGAAAGACCATCATGACTACAGAACCAAAATTTGTCCCAAACAATGCAACAAAAATTGAATTTGAAGATGGATTCCATGTCCATGTACGATTGGTGGATTGTGTTGGATATGTCATACCTGAAGCAAAAGGATATAAAGACGAAGATGGTATCCGTATGGTTAAAACACCATGGAGTCAAGACGCCATTCCTTTTGACGAAGCAGCAAAGATTGGAACACAAAAAGTTATACAAGATCATTCTACAATTGGAATTGTGGTCACAACGGATGGAAGCATTTCTGAGCTTTCTAGAGAGTCTTACGTAGAAGCTGAAGCAGAAGTCATCAATGAGCTAAAAACCATTGGAAAGCCTTTTATTGTCATTGTAAACACAAAGGATGTAAATGCACAGAGTTGTACGATGGTTGTAGATAAGATTAAAGAAAAGTATGATGTGCCAGTAATCCCAATGCAAGTCATCAATATGTCTGAACAAGATATTCATGCGATTTTAAGAGAAGCCTTATATGAATTTCCAGTTACAGAAATCAATCTAAATATGCCACAATGGATTCAGGTATTAAAAGAAGATCATTGGTTAAAAAATAGTGTACTTGATACTTTGCATGAGGCGATGGAAACAATCGAAAAATTACGCCATGTAGAATCGATTACACAGGTATTAAATACTAACGACTATATTGAATCAAGTAATTTGGATACCATTGATACAGGCAGTGGAATTGTGAATGTTGATATCACAATGAAACAGGGAATGTATAATGAGGTATTAAAAGAAATTATTGGAAAAGAAATAAAAGACAAGGCAGAATTAATCTCTTTAATGCAAGATTATGCACAAGCAAAAAAAGAATATGATACGATTAGTAGTGCATTAAAAATGGTAAAACAAACCGGATATGGATTTGCAAGCGCATCACTAGAAGATATATCGCTTAGTAAACCAGAAGTCATTAAGCAGGGTAATCGATATGGTGTAAAATTAAAAGCGATTGCTCCAAGTATTCATATGATCAAAGTAGATGTCGAAAGTAGTTTTGAACCGATAATTGGTACAAAACAACAAAGTGAAGAACTCATTCAATATTTACTTAGAGATGAAAACAATAATGAATTAACAATATGGGATAGTGATATCTTTGGAAGAAAATTATCAGATCTAATCAAAGATGGATTAAACGCAAAACTTTCTATGATACCAGAAGCAGCACGATTAAGACTGCAGGATATACTCACTAAATTAATCAATAAAGGGAAGGGTAATGTTATTGCAATTGTCTTATAAAGAAAGCATTTTCAATAGAAAAATATTGAAAAAAGACCTTTCAAATGGTATTATAGTTATATGTTGGAGGTAATAAATATGAGTGAAAACTTAAATAAAAAAGCGTTGGTTGAAGTTGTAGCTGACAAACTTGGAAAAAAGAAAAAAGACACAACAGTTGTTGTAGATGCTATTTTTGATGAAATCATTAATACACTTGCAGATGGTGGTAAAGTTGATATTTCTGGATTTGGAAAGTTTGAAGTTACTGAACGTTCAGCACGCACTGGTATCAATCCTTCTACAAAAGAAGAAATTGTTATTCCAGCATCTAAAGCTCCTAAATTCAGAGCATCAAAAGCTTTAAAGGAAGCAGTTAAATAATAGTAGTCATAAAAAAGAAGTTTATAAATCATATATACTTCTTTTTTTTATGCATTGAATTAATATACACTGCTTCGCATAATATATATTATGTTATTATTTAGATATTATAAACGTATTACTAATGCACGATTATTTGCATTAAATAGTAGATTTATACATATTTATAATATTCGATGCAAATAAAAAGATGATCAAAGTTAATCAATGATCATCTTTTTGTATTTTATAGGACTTCTAAACGTTTTAGCATTTGATTCTTTGCTTTGTTTTCTAATGTATCATCCAATGGTAACAATTCAGAAAATGTTAGATTTGGATGATTTTTTAATAGAGCTTTATAAATGATGAAGTCAGCAATCTTTGGATTCTTTGGTAATAACGGACCGTGCATATAGGTACCTAATACTTTACCATCATAATATCCTTCAAAACCATCTTCAAAATTATTTCCATGTCCTTTTAAAACTTTACCTAATGGATGTTTTACATTTCGAGTTTGTCCGCCGTGATTTTCAAAACCTACAGCCATAAATTCATCGTCATCTAATTTGCATTGAATCGCAATATTACCAATGCAGCGACGATCATCATCTCTAGATTCTGTATAATAATCAAAGAATTCTAAACCTTTAATTTTTCTGTTTTCCGCATCAATATAATATTGACCGAATAGTTGGTAACCACCACAGATTAAGAAAATAAATGTATGTTCATCCATTGCTTTTTGAATGTTTTCTTTACGAGATAATAAATCTTCAATAATCATATGTTGTTCTTTATCTGCACCGCCACCTAAGAATAACAAATCATAGGTAGATAAATCACAGACATCATGAATCGCTAATGTATCTACTGTAATTTCAATACCACGATCATGACAACGTTTTTCTAATACCATGATATTTCCTTTATCACCATAAAGGTCCATAATATCATGATACATCCAACAAACTTTTAGTTTCATTAAGCGTTCCTCCTTAATAATTTACGAACAGGTTGCAATGCTGTATAAGTAGCAATTGCATACATTGTTGTATTTGAATTAATTAAGCTTTTAACCGCTTGATCTAAATTTTCTTCTACTTCAATTCGATCAACATATCCACCATATTTTAATCGCAATGCCATGTCATAACAACGATCACCACTGCAAATTACGTGAGTTGTTGTAGATGAAATTAGTTTTTCAAAGAATGTATCATAGATCCATGAAATATCAGTACCATCTTGTGCATGGTCATTTAAAACAAGTAAAACAGTTTTCATGTCTTTGTCTTCTTCAATTACTTTTAAAACTTCATTTGCACCTGTAGGATTCTTAATTAAATTTAAGACACATTTTTGATCATGAATCGTTAAGATTTCATTTCTTCCACCAGGTACATCAATAGTTGCAAATGTTTCTTTTGCATAATTCAAATCGATTCCTAGGTTTTTTAATACACATAAAACGGCCATACAATTGTACATTGTATATAAACCATCTTGTGGTGCTTTATACGTAGTTTCATATAACTTAAATTCACGTTTAGCAATATCTACGACATCACCAGTCAAGCTATCTTCTGGAGTCTTAAAATCATGGTTAACACAATGATATACACCAATATGAGAGTATTGATAAAAGTCGTATTTTAATTTCCCGCCGCAAATTGGACAGAACTTCCCTTCACTGGCTTCCTTATTTTCAGTAAAGCTAGTTTTACATTTGTTCATTCCATAATATATAGCATTTGCTTGTTTTGCAGTATGATGTAAACGAACAACGTTTGGATCGTTTGCATTTAATACTAATGTGCCTTTAAAATCAACAATCGCATCTTCAATCTTTTGAATTAATTGTTCCATTTCTCTTGCACGATCCAATTGATCACGGAAGAAGTTTGTAACAACGATATGAGAAACTGGCAAGTCTTTCATAATATAACGAACATTTAATTCATCTACTTCTAATACAATATAATCGGCATGTACTTCACCAGATAAAGTAGAAGCAGTTAATACACTTGTTGCGATTCCTTCACGCATGTTATCACCCTTACGATTCGTGATAACTTTTTTCCCTGCTTTTTCTAATGAAGAAGCAATTAAGTTACATGTCGAAGTCTTTCCGTTTGTTCCAGTAATTAAAATAACTGGACAGGAAATCGATAATTCTTGTAACACTTTATTATTCAGCTTTAAAGCAAAGCGTCCAGGCATGGAACCTCCACGATGAATAAGCTGAAGTAAAAAAGATAATGTTTTATCTAATAAAATAGCTATTGATTTCATATGTATCCTCCAATTCAGAAGCATTTTAACACTATCATATTATACATTGATTAATGTAAAAAAACTACTTGATATATCTTTTTTTCATCAATTTCTATAATTATTTTATGACTATGAATAAATTTTATAAAAAAAATAATAAAATTAAGTGTATTTTTTTTATTGTAATGATATAATAATTGCGTCATTGATAATGATGAAGAACAAAAAGATAAATGGAGGATGACTATGGAAAAAATCTATGTTGGTAAAACAAAAGATGTTTACAAACTTGACAATGGAAATGTAATGCTTAAGTTCAAAGATGACTGCACTGGTAAAGATGGTGTATTTGATCCAGGTGAAAACACAGTTGGATTAACAATCGAAGGTATCGGTAAAGCAAATCTTGAAACTTCTATTCACTTCTTTGAAATCTTAAAAGAAGCTGGTGTAAAAACTCACTATGTTAGTGCAGACGTTGAAAATGCAACTATGGAAGTTTTACCAGGAACTGTATTTGGAAAAGGATTAGAAGTTATCTGCCGTTTAGTAGCAACAGGAAGCTTCATTCGTCGTTATGGAGATTACATGGCTGATGGAACACCATTACCTGGTGGATATGTTGAAACTACTTTAAAAGATGATGACAGAGGAGATCCACTTATCACATGTGATGGTTTAGTTGCATTAGGAATCATGAGTGAAGAAATGTACAACAGTATGAAAGAACAAACATTAAAAATCACTCAAATCGTAGCTGCTGACCTTAAGAAAAAAGGTTTAGACTTATACGATATTAAATTCGAATTCGGTTACTACAACAACGAAGTAATCTTAATTGATGAAATCGCTTCTGGAAACATGCGTGTTTACAAAGATGGTAAAATCGTTGAACCAGTTGATTTAACTAACATCATTCTTGAAAAATAATTATACCAAAAAAAGATGATTTTAATGATCATCTTTTTTTATACCTTCATCATATGAAAAAAAGAGCTTTCTATTTTTAGAAGCTCTTTTCTATATTAAAATTTTTGAATTAAACGATCGATTGCTGGTGCGATGTATCCTTGAATTTCATCTAAGCTTTCTTTCGTAAAATCATCATCCTTATAAATTTGAGAAATCGAATTTAACATTGGTAATTCTGCCCATAATTCAACATCATTTAGTTCTAAGAATGCATCTGTATCTTTCTGTGCGAAAATATCAATTCGTTTCCCGCAGTCAGGACATTTTACATAACTCATATTCTCAATAATTCCAAATACAGGAACATGTACTTGTTTACACATATTGATTGCTTTTGATACGATCATAGATACCATTGGTTGTGGTGTTGAAACCATAATAACACCATTTACTGGCATGCTTTGTAATACCGTTAACGCAACATCTCCGGTTCCTGGAGGCATATCGATTAATAAAAAGTCTAATTCTTCCCAGATAACGTCTGTCCAAAATTGACGTACCGCATTACCAACGATTGGTCCACGCCATACAACTGGTTGATTTTCATCTTCCATTAAGAAGTTTAATGACATAACTTTGATGCCATCCTTATCAATAACTGGTTGAATCGCATCGTTTGTTCCATATGCTTTTTCGTGTTCAAGACCCATTAATCTAGGAATACTAGGTCCTGTAATATCGGCATCCATAATACCTACTTGATATCCTCTTGAACGTAATTCTTTGGCAAGTAAAACACTCATAGAGCTTTTACCAACGCCACCCTTTCCACTCATTACGCCAATTACATGCTTAATTTTATTCTTTTCGTTATTTTGAATCCCACAAGAAGATTCATTTTTTCCGCATTTTCCTTTACTAGGACAATTACTGCAATTGCTCATGTTCTCTACTCCTTTACCAACTTCTCTATTTTAACATATTTAAAATACTTTTTCCAATTGAATGTTCTGGCATGGAAAGATCGAAGTTATCTGCAATTGTTGCACCAATATCGGCGAAACTAGAGCGCATAGGTAAAAGTCCAGTTCCGTTCATGCTTGGGCTATATAAAAGTAATGGGACCATTTCCTTTGTATGATCCGTACCTTTGAAAGTTGGATCATTGCCATGATCTGCAGTAATGATCAATAAATCATCGTCATTTAAACAATGTAACAGTTCACCTAATTTTAAATCAAACGCTTCTAATTCCTTTGCGTATCCGACAGGATTTCTTCGATGACCCCATAAGGCATCAAAATCTACTAAATTCACAAAGCATAAACCGGTAAAATCTTCTTTTGTACATGCGATTGTTTGTTCCATTCCATGGACGCTGCTTTTTGACTTATGGCTTTTTGTAATTCCTTCTTGTACAAAAATATCACTGATTTTACCAATGCTTATAACATCATAGCCACCATCCTGTAATGCATTTAAACACGTTTTCCCATATGGCTTTAATGCATAGTCATGACGATTGGCGGTACGTTTAAATTCACCTTTTTTCTTTCCAACATAAGGTCTTGCGATGACACGTCCAACCTTCCATTCTGGTTTCATCGTAATTTCCCTAGCTATTTCACAACAACGGTATAATTCATCTAAACCAAACGTTTCCTCGTTTCCACAGATTTGTAAAACACTATCTGCGGAGGTATAAACGATCATATTTCCAGTGGCTATTTCTTCTTCTGCTAATTCTTCAAGAATAACCGTACCACTACTTGCCTTATTACCGATGATTTTATGACCGGTACGTTTGCTTAATTCATCGATCAATTCTTTGGGAAAACCATGTTCTGAAAACGTTAAAAATGGTGTGGTTATATACAATCCCATCATTTCCCAATGACCAGTCATGGTATCTTTACCAACACTTGCCTCAATCATCTTTGTATAATACCCATTTGTTTGATCACAACGGTCTACATGTTTTAACGGATGGATATTGGCCATTCCTAAACGTTGTAGATTCGGAATTGAAAAAGAAGATACGGATGCATCAATATGACCTAATGTATCCGCACCAACATCATCGTAATCGGCTGCATTCGGTGCTTCTCCTACACCTAGTGAATCAATGACAATCGTAAATACACGTTTATATTTTTTCATGTTTCATTCCTTCTTTCGAACGTGGATTACAGTTTGTATAAGCCTCTTTTAATCGTTTGTTCTGTATGTGTGTATAAATTTGTGTGGTTGTGATATCGGCATGTCCTAATAACTCTTGGACGACTCTTAAATCTGCTCCTCCATCTAATAAGTGAGTCGCAAAACTATGACGAAAACTATGAGCAGATAGATTCGGATTTAACTGTAGTTCTGCTAATTTTTGTTTTATTAACTGATGTACATATTGTCTTGTCACCGGATGTCCCAATGCATTGATAAAAACAAGAGACGTTTTGTTTTTTTGCCAATTTATACGAACATATTTTATATAAGCTTCTAAGGCATCTATACTTCTTTGATGCATCGGAATAAGTCTTTCCTTATTCCCTTTTCCAATCACCTTTAAATAGCCTTGTGATAGATGAAGATCTGTTAATGTGATATGAATCAATTCACTTACACGTAGACCACATCCATATAAAACTTCGAATAATGCTTTATAAAAAAGATCCTGATCACTTTGTCCAAAGCTATCCAATAGGGTTTCTATATCATGAACATTGAAATACAATGGTAATTTTTTATCATTCTTAATAAAATGAAGATGAATTGTTGGATCGTGCAACGTCGGGTATGTAACACTAATATAACGGTGAAACATACGTAAAGTAGTGATCATGTGATTGATCGAAGAAGGCTTTTTCTGCTGTTTTTGTTCTTCTAAAAATTCTTGTATATCCTGAATAAATATATCTTCTATTGTAAAAATTTGCTTCTGTTGTAAATAGATTTGATAGGTCGTTAAATCTCGTTTATAAGATTCAACCGTTTTTAAGGACTTATTTTCAACAATTGTAATATTGTGAATATAGTCTTCAAAAGCATCTTGTATAAGCATAATATCACCTACAATTAGTATACCATGTTTTTGATTTTTATCGAATAAAAAAGAGTCTAAACAAAATGTCTAAACTCTATCCATCATAATTAAATTATCGTTCTAACACAATGGGTTTACAAACATGAACGTGTTGTCCTCCATCCTTGATTGCTTCGATTAATACCGTAATAGCTTCCTCTTTATTGGGATCATACACAAATTGAAGGGTCTTTACAAATAAACGATTTGCCTGTAATAAAGAAATTAATTCCGCAACACGATTTGCACGATGAACCAAATAAAATCTACCCTTTTCCTGTAGGGATGAGGATACTTTTTCACATAGATTGGCAAACGGTAAATAACACTCATGTCGTGCAATTTTTAATGCTTCGGATTCGTTAACATTGGAGTCCTTGTCTAACTTAAAATAAGGAGGATTGCATACCACAACATCTACGCTTGGTAACGTTAGACTACGTACATCCCCTTCCAGGATTTCATACGGTATGGATTGTGAAGATAGGTTATGATTGGCTAATTCACATGCCTCATGTTGAATTTCAATACCATATAAATAGCTTGGTTTATAGCTTGCAGCCATCAACAACAAAGCACCATTATTAGTCCCTATATCCATCACTACTTCATTTGGATTTACCGTCATAAAATTGGCTAAAAGACTAGTGTCTGTATTGATTCGAAACATATCTCTTCTCTGATGAAGATAGATTGTTGTATCATGTATATAATCATATGTTAATTTTTCTTTCATTTTCATCACATCCGTGTATTATTATACCGAATTTTCAGGCGAAATTAAATAGTTTTATCAATTCAATTAATACTGTTGATTTCAGAAAAGAACTCAGTAAAATTAATAAAAACGCAACTAATAAATGATTTAAAAAACTATTCACATATGCTTTTAGGGATAATGCGTGTGTACTCATTGTGCTATATAAAACAAAAAGTGATAGATGTATTGCGCTACCAGATACAAGATAGATAAAAGGTAAATCAAAAACAATTTGTGGTACTACCGTTAATAGAATACCTAAGATACCTTTTAATTGATAAGTATAGATAAACAATGCACATGAAAAGCCGATCTGAATGCCTTTACTAAAAATCAAAAAGCTAATAAACGGACTGCCAATAATGCTCGTACCTAATAAGACAATCAATAAGGTAAATACGATTCCACCAACTACCTGTGATACATAATAATCATACTTTGTAACTGATTGATTCATAGTCGTTAAAAAATATTTTAAATACTCCATATCTTTTATATTACTATACTTTGATATGTATAATCCAAATAGAAATCCCGTTAATAATAGAATAGATATGAATAAAAACGTGTTATATCGTTTAAAATATTTTGATTTCATCATCCGTTACACCTCAGTAAACTATATGAAAAAAAGAAGGTAATTATCCTTCTTTCGAATCTCACTATTCTCTTTTTTTTGACAATTGCGATGCTGTAATAAAATGGGCACCAGGGATTTGTTGATTTAAAGAATCAATCACGGTATGGATATCATTGGTATTTGTATGCTCTGTATCCGTGTGATGAAACATATTGAGTTGAATAACACTATTGCCCTCGCTATACAAAGAACCTAATCCAATACCTAGATGTCGAATTTCATTATCATTGTAGTTTCGATCAAATAATAGTAATGCGGTCTCTAAAAGTACATCAACACTATTCGTATAATCTTGTAACGATGCGGATCTTACAATGGTAGTAAAATCAGAATAACGAATAGAGATGGAAATCAGTGATCCTTTTAAATGATCGGCTTTTGCTCGTTCGCTTAACTTTACAGCTAGTTTATGAAATACGGTTTTAACCTCATTATAGTCCGTAACATCACGATCGAGTGTTGTAGATTGTGAAATAGATTGAACCGTTGTGTTATAAGACAACTTGTTTGTATCACATCCACGTGCATGTTGAATCGCAACATAACCTCGTTTCCCTAACAAGGATAAAATTTTTCCTTCATTGTTAGGATTAGCCATATCGCCAATTGTCGTTATGCCCATCTTTTCTAATAGCGGAACTGTTTTTTTACCGATACCCCACATATCCTGTAATGGCAGTGGCCATAACTTAGTTTGAATTTCTTGTTTTCTTAAAATCGTAATACCCAATGGTTTTCGCATATCACTTGCCATTTTCGCTAAGAATTTATTTGGACCTACACCAATACTACAAGGTAATTTTAAATCGTCTAAAACGCTTTTTTGAATGACCCATGCCAAGTCCATTGGACGCTTATATTGCTTGATAATATCGGTTACATCCATGTAACATTCATCGATACTTGCTGGTTCAATACAACATGTATACTTTTTTAAATATTGAAAAAAACGATGACTTAATTCTTCATACCAGTCATAGTGACCTTCTACAACTACCAATTCTGGACACTTTTCTAATGCCATCAACAAAGGCATCGCACTATGAACCCCTTGTTGTCTAGCAGCATAATTTGCCGTGGTTACAACACTTCTACGATGCATACCAGCAACAGCTACTGGTTTATTTTTTAAAGTCGGATTTTTGAGTGTTTCCGCACTTGCATAAAACGCATTTAAATCTATATGAAATATAACTCTCCCTGCCATAATCAACATCCTTTATGTTCTATATTATAAAGGAAAACAGTTGGAATTACTAGCGATAAGATTGTAGTGCCGTTTTATTTTTTAAACGATGTTCTAATCGTAATTTATCCGCAATCATCGCAATAAACTCAGAATTGGTAGGTTTTGCTTTACTTGCAGAAATCGTATAACCAAAAATTTCATCAATGGCATCGATATTCCCTCTGCTCCATGCTACTTCAATCGCATGCCGAATTGCTCGTTCCACACGAGATGCTGTCGTTGCATACTTTTTGGCTATTTCTGGATATAATATTTTGGTAATCTGCCCTAAAAAGTCAATATTCAAATACGTTTCAAGGATTGCCGTTCTAAGATACATATACCCCTTTATATGTGCAGGTATCCCTATTTCGTGTAATAACTCGGTGATCTCACTTTCCAATTCTAGTTTTAATAACCGATGTTTTTCATCCTCATTAAGATTGACATTATAATCTTCATGGTCCTCTTTATGTACCTGAAAGCCAACTACATAATTCAGTTTTTCTATTAAATCATGAATTTCAAATGGTTTCATCATTAAATAGTCAATCTTAAATGACTGAATCTTTGATACGATCAGATCATTTACAAATGGTGTTGTCGCAATAATATGAGTTGCATGTATATTATGCTTCTTCAAATCTTGTAGTACACGAATGCCATCTTTCTTCGGCATTAATAAATCCAAAATTAAGATATCAATGCTTTTACCATGTAGTTCCACTAAACATTGTTCACCATTTGTTGCACTCCCTACAACCTGATACATGTTACTGTTTGAAAAAACATCTTTTAATTGATGTATCATTTCCAAACTGTCGTCTACTAAATAAACATTTAACTTTGTATTCATACTTTTTTCTCTCCTTCTATTTTAATTATATGTAGGATATCTAAAAAATAAGGATAACTTTGTCGAATGCCAAAATATATTTTGCGATTTTCACCATAAATAACAAGATATATGATTTCTATTATCAAATAAAACATAAGTAAGCTAGAAAGCATAAAAAAAAGTAGTATCTTACAATACTACGAAAAATGATTATTTTTTCTTTAATGCTTTTTTACGAGCGTTCATTGCCCAAATCGCTAGTTTGTATAAACTACGATATACAGGTAAATCAAATTCACCAACAAATTCATGAATCAATGGGTTATAGTTTGCTTTGAATTTAGTTAATCCGCCATCAAAGCTTCCTTCAATTCCACCCATGTTACAACAATCACATCCATGATTAAAGCTCCATGTCATACAGTTGTAAAAACTTGCATAAGGTGCCATGTAACGTTTATAACGATCATCCATACCTGCATAAAGCAATTCAGATGTATGACCAAATTTCACACACAACGCACCAGATAAAATCGCAACTTCTCCATCTTCATCAAGGAAGGCTTTTAATTCTTTTACTTCCCTTGTTAATGAAGCAAGTAGTTCTTCCAACGTAAAACGTTTTTTCTTAGCGTTCTCTGGACATTCTTCTAAATCTTTTACTGTTTTTTCATAACGAGCATACGTTTCTTCATATTTTTTCTTTAGATCTAATGTTGCTAAATAAATAACTGCATCATCACCATAGGTAGACATAATTTTACTGAAATATTCTTCATCACGTAAATGAATCCCTTTACGTTTTTCGGTACAATGCATCACTGCCGCAAAATCATGTAAACCTTCCATATGATACGGTTTTACTTCCACACCTTTTTTAGAAACAGTATTCAACGCTTTTTTACAGCTTTTCGTAACCGTACCTAAAAAGTCTTCTGCCACATGTACATAGGCATGATAGCGTGGTTGAATGGTAGCATCCAAACTCTTTGTAAAGCCTTTAAAGATAGCACCATTCGAAGTGAGTGTACGAATAAATGCATCCGTACCTTCAAGATGTTGTTCATTTGCATCCGCTAGTTGGTATTGGTTACAACAAACTGCAGGATCAAATGTCACGAATAGACAATGGTATTTCTTCGCAAATTTCTTTAATGCCTTAAAATAGAAAGATACTAATTCTTCATTTTTAAAATCTAAAACTGGTCCTCTAGGAATATAGAACATACTAAAGCTTAGTGGTAATGGTTTGATTAATACCATGCTACTAGCTACAAGTTCATTTCCTTCTAAAACACCAATTATTTTATATTTCCAATTATCTTTTACTTTACCCCAGTTTGAAGATTGTAATAAGTTACAATAAGGGCTATGTTTCACAAATTCATCATGTTGTTGATCTGTAATCGTTTCTGTAAATTGATATCGCATAACATACTCCTCTCCATGTTATTCCCATAAATCATATCTGACTCATGTATTCTTTATTATATACTACTGATTTATGAATTCCAATAACTTCTTTGTTTTTTCCTTAGTTTTCAAGAATTTAGGAGATTTTCTTCTTACGAATCCAAGATAATCACATATAATATGATTTATAAGAGACACAAGACATGTTTTGTACGAACTCATAATCTACATCATGTAACATATAATACGACTGTAAGAGGCTTAAACGATGTAATTATAGGAACTATACGTTCCTCATTGACGGATATACAAACTAATGCTATTATGCAGTTAGTAACGTCTAACATATTGTTATTGGGAGGTACCATCATGGGGAATGAAATAAAGAATCAACAAGCAGTAAAACATGGATTTGCTCTAACGCAGAATCACCCCTATAATCCTGCAGGCCAATGTTGGAAATTACATTCCAGTTTAGGCGAAGGTTACTACTGGATCTACAAAAAACCAGAACAATATACCATTCACATTTATGAATTCTCTTTAACACAAGATTATTTATTAGAATATGATAGTTCTAATCGTATATCGATTGCCTATTATCAATCCGTAGCTGGTAAAGAGTTTTCTCCCTATCAGAGATTAAATGCTGGATGTATCAAAACTCGCATTGGTCTAACAGAACCCTATAAAGCCATTTTAAACAAATACATTCCAATACGCTGCATCTGTATTGAAATTATGGAAGCGTATTATCAAAACTTTATTTGTAGAGAATCATCTACTAGTTTACCCTCTTTTCAAGATTTACAACTTGAACAGTACTCCATCGATCATACGGATATGATTCCCATACTAAAGAAAATAAAAGCAAATACAAAAGCAACTAATGATGCAGCCAAATTTTACGATCAACAAATCGAACAGCTAATAAAGCAATTGCAGATGGATTATCAAAATCGTACACCGATGACTACACGTAAACTAACACAAGAAGATATTTTACAGCTACAATCCGTTACCTCTTATATTAATGATCATTATGCATTAGATTTACCATTAGAACACTTATCGAAAATCGCAAATATGGGGACAACAAAATTAAAGTATGCATTTAAGTTGTATCATGGCTTTACCATTACCGAATATATCCAACAAAGACGAATGAGTCATGCGGAATATCTACTAACACATACTACTTTTTCCATGAAACAAATCGCCAATACAATTGGGTATGCAAGCTCTAGTCGTTTCGCTGAATTATTTAAAAAAAGTACAGGCATTCTCCCTGCAGAATACCGAAAACTATCTACAAATAAAGGATGATTCAAAAGAAATCATCCTTTTATAATATCCCAAATAAAATACCACCTACACTCATCATACCTAAATCCGCAGCCATATGAACAATCCAAGAAGGATAGATACTTTGGTAATGACTCACTAGAAGATTAAATAATAATCCAGCTAAAAATAATGCGACAAATAATAGGATGAATAAAAGTGGTTCAAACATGCCAATCATCATACCTGCATGATAAAAAGCAAATAACAAGGGACTAATAACATACGATAACGTAGGTTTAAAGTATTTCCTTAAAATGATAAATCCAAACCCACGATAAAAGAATTCTTCTAAAAAGGAATTAAAAAATGAAATATAAATCACAACTATCATATAGTTATTAGGATTGATTCCCATGCCTTCCGATAGACTGCTTGATACAAAACTAAAATCAAAATAAGGCTGAATTAGAAAATAACCGCCAACTATTAGTCCGTACACTAAGATTCCCAATAGAAGACTTGTGAAGAGTCCTTTTTTTCGATATTGGAAAACCTGTTTAAATTCATGAAAATCAGAACGATGAATAATAAAATACAACATCGGTAAGATTAGAAAAAATAATATTTTAATTGGTATTTTCGTAAAGTAATTTGGATGCACAAAGGCATCAATCCATGTCACAACAATTGAAAATATTGTGATCGATAAAAGAATATATAATTTTTTATTTCGTTGCTCACTCATTAAAATCAGCCCTTTCAAATAGCATGATGATCTATATAAAGTATAACATACCAACGAAATAATATGAATGTTTAGAAACAGCATTCCCATATAATCAACAAACCCTGCAAGGCGTGAAAAATCTTACAGGTTTTTTTATTATAACTTTTAAGATAAATGGATAAAGCGGATTACAGAAGCTCATAAAGAAGAGACATACAGGCTGTAAAAACCACGGCAAGCAATGCAAAGCCTACGACAAGCAGTACCTTTTGATAGGGCCTTTTCCCCTCTTCTTTTGCTTGTTCAATTTGAGTTAAAGATATTCCTTCTATAAAAGCAACGATTTCTTTATATGTCTGTATATTATGCTTATTCTTATGTTTTTCTAAACGAATTGCATAAAACATAGTAACTATCGTAAGCACGGCCCATATAATCCAGCCAAGCCACCCCAATAACTTACTTAGAGGAATTGGTAAAATAAGCAGCATGCTCATTAAAATCGTATATACCGTACTATCTCGACGAAATATAGACTGTTCCTGCTCACTAATTACTTTTTTCATTGTTTTTAAATCACCTTTAATTAATTCATCAAGGGATATTTTAAAGAGGTCACTCAACAGCAACAAGCTCTTGATATCTGGATAAGTTTTATTGTTTTCCCAGTTAGAAACAGACTGACGGGTAACAAAAATCTTTTCTGCAAGTTCCTCCTGAGAAAGAGAGAAAGCAGTGCGATACTTTTTAATCTGTTCACCTAGATTCATTTGTATTCCTCCTTTTATTATATCAAGTGTAACAGAACTTTTCCTTAATCTGCAATCAAACATGTTTGACATCCTTATTTTATACATGTCAAATACGTTTTACATACGTAATAAAATAAGAAAAGCAGCTAGAATACATCCTTAGCTGCCTTCATTACTCGTTAACTTCCATCATATGTTCAATAAAAATCCCAAAACCCCGAGAAGGTTCATTCACCACCACGTGAGTAACTGCACCCACTAGTTTGCCATCTTGAATAATCGGTGAACCACTCATCCCCTGAATGATGCCGTTTGTTTTGTTAAGTAATGTTTTATCCGTAATGGTAAATACCAAATTTTTTGTTTTTGAATGTGTATTGATTGTGATAATATCAATCTCATAGGTCTCTACGTGCTGGTTGGATAAAACCGTACAGATCGAAGCTTTACCTTTATGGATATCGTTTATATTCGCTAACTCGATTTTTTCTTTGTTTGATACATCGTTGCCATAAGTTCCGAAAATACCATATGGCGTGTTCGTATCGATGGAACCAAGAATGTTTTGATAATCGATGCTAGCATGCTTTTGACCAGCGGTTGAAGGTGTTGCTTTTGTAATGGATGTAATAGAAGAATCGTAGATTGTACCGGTATCAATTTCGGCTCTTGACTTTGTATCTGGATCCATAATTTCATGACCTAGACAACCATATCGCATTGAATTTGGTTCAATAAAGGTAAGCGTTCCAATACCATTGAGTCTATCTTTTAGATAGAGACCATGTTTATAGGTGAGTGTGGATGGATCATACTGATACAGTATTTTCGTTTGTATTTTTTTCTGATTTCTAAGAACCACAATCGGAATTTCATTTACTTTGTTGTCCGTATAGTTTTGTAGTTGTTGTTGAAGTTGTTGAATTGTTTGAACTTTTACATTGTTTACTTCTATGATGATATCGAATTTATGTATATAAGTACTTGGATCATAGTGTTTATCTCCAATTTGAAAGGAATAGGTATCACTTACTACAACACCAGGATACATAACTTCTATACCGACACTCTCTCCACCTAAATAGACATCCTCATTGGCAAGAATCGTTGTAGGAAACCAAAGATTGAGTACGACATAAAGGATAATAAAAAATTTCTTTGACATACAATCATCTCCTAGCACTAGTCTATGCAGAGAAAACTGATTTATCAAAGAAATTTGTCATTTATTGTTTTGCTTTTGCTAATAATTCTTTTGCCATATTTTTTGCAGATTCAGAAGCTGTACCACTACTGATCATGGCAAGTTGTGTAATACGGTCATTTTCATCTAATAAGGTTAATTTGGTTTCTACACGATTTTCTTCTTGTATTTTCTTAACCTCGTATTGATGATGTGCACAGGCAGCAACTGGTGCTAAGTGTGTAACACAGAAAACCTGTACCTGTTTAGAAAGCTCTTGCATTTTCTTACCAATGGAGAATGCGACACTGCCACTAACTCCAGTATCAATTTCATCAAAGATGATGGTTTCAATTCCTTGTAAATGCGTAAAGACTGTTTTCATTCCCAACATAAAACGAGAGAGTTCTCCGCCTGATGCTGTTGAGGAAAGACTCTTTAATGGTTCCCCTGCATTCATAGAGATCAAAAATTCTACTTGATCAATTCCATGACTGCTAGCTTCCACATCCTTAATGGAAACTTTAAACTTTGCATGAGGCAATTCTAAATCATGTAATTGATGAATGACTAATTGTTCTAATTGTAAAGCTTTTTGACTACGCACATCATGAAGTATCGTTGCCTTTTTTAAATATGCTGCATAAGCTTCATCTTTCGATTTTTTTAATTTAATCAATGCATCTTGTCGATGTAAAATAGAATCGATTGTTTTTTCTAAATCGCTTCTCTTTTGCATCATCAAATCAAAACTGCCACCATGTTTGCGATACATCTTATGAATATAAGAAATACGATCTTGGATCTCATGAAAATGATCTTCATCAAATTCCAATGTATTAGCATAGTCTTTCATAGATGTACAAACATCATCCAATGAATAATACAAATCATTTAGTTGATTAGAATAATGAGTTAACGTTTCATCAAAGGTAAACGAAGAAATCTGATGGGAAGCTTCAAATACTTTTGATAATACTCCATCATCAGCATCTAATAAATCAATTGACTGAAACACTTGAGCACTTATTTTTTCATATGCGCTCATTTTCTTCACTTCATCTTCTAAAGAATCTAATTCATCTTCTTGAATATTTGCTTCATCAATCTCATTTAATTGAAAAGTTAAATACTCTAAATCTTCCTCGGTATAATCAGCCTGAAGAAGTTTTGTATAAGCAAGTTCATCTTTCTTATAAGACGAATACAAGTTCTTCACTTGTTCTTTTAAATCATCCTCTTGAATATAACGATCCAATAAAGAAAGATGATACTTCGCATTTAATAAGTATTGTGTATCATGTTGCGAATGTAAATCCACCAAGGTTGCCATGACTTCCTTTAAAAAGGATACTGTCGTGATGCGATGATTGATACGTGTTGTACTTTTTCCCTCTTTATTGATTTCTCGAGTGATAATAACAATATCATCTTCTAAATCAAAACCAGCTTCTTGAAACATTGTGTGTGCAACATGTTGACTAGGAATTTGAAAAACACCTTCAATAATGGCTTTTTCTTTTCCTTGTTTAATCATGGATGCATTTACACGATCTCCTTTTAACACACCTATCGCATCCATTAATAAAGATTTACCAGCACCTGTCTCACCTGTAAAGGCAGACATACCAGTTTCTAAAGATAAATTTACTTCATCTAATAAAATAAAATCTTTCACATAGATTTGTGTTAACATGAGATCACCTCTTTATCAAATTTTCCTTGACTATCTTTTTATAATCAAATACTTGTTGAGATGGTACATCGGTAATATGCATGACAAATTCTTTATTTCCATCTCTTCCTAAGATACTACTAGACTGTAAATGTGCTACATAATATCCTTGTTCTTGAACAAAATTCACCATATCTTGTAGCACTGCCATATGAACTTTACTATCTTTTACAATACCATGTTTCCCAATGTTTTGTTTCCCAGCTTCAAATTGAGGCTTGATTAAAACTACCAATTCAATGCGTTCTAAAACTTGAAACAAAGCAGGTAAAATCAGTTTGATTGAAATAAACGATACATCCATGCAGGCAAAAGTAATCGCATCTTGAAACATGCTTTTTTCAAGATAACGACAGTTACAATGTTCCATATTAACAACACGAGGGTCCTTGCGTAATCGTGGTATTAACTGGTCAACACCCACATCAATTGCATAAACTTTCTTTGCACCATGCTGTAAACAAACATCGGTAAATCCACCAGTGCTTGCACCAACATCCATACAAATACGATCATTTAAATCAACCTGAAAATCTTCTAAGACATCAAATAACTTAAAACCAGCACGACTTGCGAACGCAACATCGGCTTCTTGTAATTCTATACGATCGTCATCTTCAACTTTCGTACTACTTTTTGTGAAGACTTGTCCATTTATTTTCACAAGTCCTTCCTTAATCGAATCTTGTGCCTTGCTTCTAGACAAGTCTGGATATAATTGTGTTAATTTTTGATCTAATCGCATCCTATCACCTATAAATAACTACTTACGATATCACACAATGTGTTCATATCTAAGTGTTCTAATTTCTTTAATTGTGGTAAGCTACCATGTTCAACGTAATGATCGTCGATACCCATACGAATAAAGTGTTTCGTATAACCGTAATCATTTGCATATTCTAAAATAGCACTACCTAAGCCTCCAGCTAAGATATCCGTTTCATAGATAATAACTGGAATATCTAATTGACAAATATGATCAAGTAACGCATGATCTAACGGTTTAAAGAAACGCGCATTGACAACAGAAATCGGCAAGTTATTGACCTTTGCCTTTGAAATTACTTTGTCTACATTTTCACCATATGTAATAATGCATAACTTATTTCCTTGATCCGAAACCCAATGTGTCCATGAACCAATTGGAATCTTTTTGTATTTGTCAACCTTCGTAAATGGTGTATTTCCTCTTGGATAACGTATCGCAAATGGCTGTTTTGATAAAAATGCTGTATACATTAAATGTTGAGCTTCCACACTATCTTTTGGCTCACACAATGTGATATTAGGGATATGTCTTAACATCGCAATATCAAATACACCGTGATGAGTTTCACCATCCTCACCAACTAAACCACATCGATCGATTCCAATCACAACCGGTAACTGCATTCGACAAACATCATGATTGATTTGATCATAAGCACGTTGTAAAAAAGAGGAATAAATAGATATAAATGGTTGTTTATGTTGGGTTGCAAGACCTGCGGCAAATGTCATTGCGTGTTCTTCCGCAATCCCACAATCAAAGCTTCGATTCGGATACGCATTGAAAAAATTGTCTAACTTACTTCCACCCTTCATAGCAGGTGTAATCGCAACAATATCTTCATTTGTTTTCGCTAAATCACATAGTGTACAGGAAATAACCTCACTCCAGCTTTTATGCCCTGCAGGCATGCGAGATAAAGATTGTCCGGTTGCAGGGTCAAATTGACTGACACCATGCCACTTTCCTTCTTCATCGTTCTCTGCATAAGAATATCCTTTCCCTTTCGTTGTCACAACATGAACAACAATTGGACCTTTGTGGTTCTTTGCAATTTTTAAAACTTTGATTAATTGTTTTATATCATGTCCATCGACTGGACCAATATAATCTAAATTAAAGTCACCAAAAATAGAGGTATCAACAACATTACGTTTAATCGTATCTTTTAAATGCTTCATGGAATCTAACATATTAGAACCTACTTTAGAACTCGATAAAGCACCCTTAATATCCTGCTTTAAAGTTGTATAAGGTTTACTTGTTCTAAGTTTTGTAAAGGTTTGATCCATAGCACCAACATTTTTAGAAATGGACATATTATTATCATTAAAGATAATGACCATATTCCGTTGTTCACTACCAATTTGATTTAATGCTTCTAAAGCCATACCACCAGTTAAAGCTCCATCACCGATAACTGGTAAAACTTGAAAATCTTCATGATTTAAATCTCTTGCGACACACATACCTAGTGCTGCCGATAAAGAAGTAGAAGAATGTCCTGCTTCCCATGGATCATGAATGCTTTCTTTACGCTTTTGAAAACCAGCAATACCTTTGTATTGACGTAACTGTGCAAATTGATGAGCACGCCCAGTTAATATTTTATGAACATATGATTGATGTCCAACATCATAGATAAACTTATCTTTAGGCGAAGAAAAAACGTAGTGCATCGCAATCGTTAATTCAACGATACCTAAATTGCTCGATAAATGTCCTCCAGTTTTAGAAATACTAGATACTAAAAACTCACGAATATCTTGGGCAAGTTCATTCAATTCTGGAATGGACAATGATTTGATATCCGATGGACCTTTTATATCAAATAGATTCACATCATCACCCCATTAGTTTTTTCGATTTAATAAAGCTGTAAAAATATCATCTAGAGCTTGCGTCTGAAGATGAAGTTGATGCATTGTATCTTGTGCATCTTTATAATACATGGCTGCTTGTTGTTCAGCCTTTTCAATACCCAATAATGAAACATATGTCTGTTTGTTATTTTCTGCATCACTATTGATGTTTTTACCTAATTCTTCAACCGTACTTGTAACATCTAGAATATCATCTTGAATTTGGAAAGAAAGTCCAATTTCATGTCCAATCTTAATCCAAGCGTCAAGATGCTGTTCTTGTTTTGCAATCATACAAGCACAAATCAGTGGTAAAGTTAGCAATTTTCCTGTTTTAAAGTAATGAATATCTTTTAATTCATCTACTGTTAAATCGGTTTTCTGCTCACCGATTAAATCTTTAATTTGACCTAAAACCATACCGTCAGCACCCGCATAAGTTGCCAATGCATGTGTAATTTTAGCATTAATACTTGCATCATCCGTTGCAGTTGAACCCAATACAAATGCTTGTGTTAATAATGCATCACCCGCTAAAATTGCTGTTGCTTCACCAAACTTCACATGACAAGTTGGTAAGCCACGACGCAATGTATCATTATCCATAGCAGGTAAATCATCATGAATCAATGAATATGCATGAATCATCTCGATTGCGCATGCACAACGATAACCCATAGTTTCATCTAATCCATATGCTTTCAAAGTTGCTAATAATAATAGTGGACGAATGCGTTTTCCAGGTGCTAGCAAAGAATACTGCATAGCTTCTTTTACTTTTGAGTCTGTTACATCATCTAAAACATGAAGTAAATAATCATTAAACTTATTCATGATTATCCTCCTTTTGATAACTAGTAAGAAGATCTTGTACCTTATTTTCAAATGTTGTTAATTGTCCATTACATGAATTTACCAATTTTAAACCTTCTTCAAATAAAGAAATTGCTTCTTCTAATTCTATTTCATTTTTTTCTAATGCTTCAACAATCTCTTCTAAACGAGACATTGACTGCTTAAATGATTGTTTTTTTGCCATTATAATTTCTCCTTTGACTGAATGATTGTATGTATATAACCATCCGTTAAGCGAATATCAACTTGTTGATCAACCTGTACTTCATCAATGGATGTAATACACTGATCTTGATATTGTGCAATTGCATATCCTCTTTGCAAAATTTTTAAAGGACTATAGGCATCTAACAATTGCACCGTTTGTTTTAAATATTGTTTTTGTATATTTTTATAATTGGTCATATCATGTAGCAGTTCTAAATGCATCCGTGTGATTTTGGTTGCATAAGAATGCTGAATTTGTTGCGCAAGGGTAACCATTCGACTAGACGTGTAGTCAATGTTTTTACGTGCTAGTTGAAGTTTCTTTTCAACAATACCTAATTCTTGCGCATGCATAGCCAACTTCATCTGACTATCTCGAATATAGGATTGAGGATCTTGTAAATAACGATGTGATTGTAGGCGATGAAAATGTGTCTTCTCTTCTTGAAGACGTTGCATCATACATGCCTTCATATGCGTGCGCATATGATGTAATTGTTCTAAAACATCCGTTCGATCCGGTGTGATTAATTCTGCAGCACCGGTAGGTGTTGGAGCACGTGCATCACTAACATAATCTACTAGCGTTGTATCTGTTTCATGTCCAACTCCTGTCACAACGACCGTTTCCATACCACAGATACATCTTGCGACCGCCTCATCATTAAAACACCATAAGTCCTCGATTGCACCACCACCACGAGTTAATAAGATTACATCATGATGTTTTGCATCCGCTAATGTTAAATTTTTTATAATATCTTTTGATGCAGAAATCCCTTGAACTAATGTTGGATATACCTTCACATCCGCAATTGGCCACCGTCTTGATATCGTAGTTAAAACGTCTTGTACTGCCGCTCCAGTCTTCGCTGTAATAACTCCGATATTCATTGGGTATAAGGGTAAAGGCTTTTTGCGTTCTTGAGCAAATAACCCTTCTGCAGCCATTCTCTTTTTAACCTCTTCTAATTGAAGATATAGATTCCCTAAGCCATCCACTTGCAAAGAAGTCACAATCAATTGCACGCTACCGCCAGCTTCATACATTGAAACAGAACCATGAGCAATCACTTGCATACCTTCTTTTAAACGTAATTGACAGCGAGATGCATAGGTAGAAAACATTACACAATTAATTTTTGAACGTTTGTCTTTTAATGTGAAATACCAATGACCGCTTCGATGATTGGTAAAATTGGAGATTTCCCCACTAATATAAATTGATTGTAAGTTATAATCATAATCCAGTGTCTGTTTAACATGATGAACTACATCATATACACTGAAGATTTTTTGACTCATAGACGATCTAATACACCATTCACTAATCGATATGTTTCATCATCGCAATATTTTTTTGCCAAAGTGACAGCTTCATTGATAACGATTGGTTTTGGAGCAATTTCCATATCCAATTCACAAGCAGCCATCATTAAGATTGCTTTTTCTACATATCCTAAACGATCAAATGTCCAATCATCGCGTAATGCGTTATTAATCATTTCTACATAATCATCTTTATACTTAATCGCATCGATTGTAACTGTATATAAGAATGGATCAATTTCATTTCCATCCATGTTGTCATAAACGATTTCTTTAATATCTTTATTTAATAAAAAGTGTTGATATAAACAAGTCATTGCTTTCTCACGTAATTCATGTCTACTTAATGCCATATACAAATCCTCCTAGTTTACTAATATATTTTACCATAAAATAATACGAATCTAATAACTATTTACACGAATAGTTTGTTTCTATGCTTGCTACCAAGGCACTTGTGCACTCGGTACAACCGTCGATGCATGATCTGCATGTTTCTTTTGATCATCAAAGAAGATATGAGGTCCAAATGCTTTTAACACCTCTGTTTTTGATAATCCTCCTAAGAAAAACGCTTCATCAATCCTTACATCCCAAGAACGAAGTGTACGAATAACACGCTCATGGGCTGGTGCATTTCTTGCCGTTACCAATGCCGTTCGAATCGCAGGTTCCTTTACATCCATGGTCTTTTGAAGATCACTAATCGTTTTTAAAAATCTAGCAAAAGGACCCTTTGGTAATTGCTGACATGCATTTTTTTGTTCATGCAATACAAATGCCTCTAATCCTTGCTTTTGATAAATCTGCTCCGCTTCATCGCTGAATAGAACAGCATCGCCATCAAAAGCAATACGAATTTGATCAATATCACTTAGTGGATCATATCCCTGAATCGCATTGGTATAAATACGTCCAGCCGCAAACCCATCCTGAATGGATTTTTTTACATCTTCTTCATTTGCACTTAGAAATAAATCAACTCCAAATGAAGATAGATATGGTGATAAGCTTGCACCACCTGTTAGTACCGCACGGCTAATATCTAAGCCATAGTGCGCAATACTATTAAAAATGCGAAGAGATGTATCCGCTGAATTTCTAGACATAATCAAAACTTCCACGATATGTCTTTGATAACGTTCATTAAGCTTTAACAACGCCTTTACCAAGGCAAATCCACTACCAGGTTTTAAAATCTCATTTTCATGTTCTAACTGATAAGCCGTATAGGCATCTAACCCTTGTGTTTCATAGATTTCATTTTCTTCATCTAAGTCAAACAATGCCCTAGAACTAATACCAATTACTAAGCAGTTTTCTAATGTCATCACAGATACCAGCCTCCTCTAAAAAAAAAGAAATCCTCACGGATTTCTCTAAAACATAAAGCCACTAACGCGGACGTCAATTTGATCTGGTTTAAATCCAGTCATGTGTTCTATATTTTCAAAGATCTTACCCTGTAGGTTACTACATGCATTGTTAACGTTAACACCATATTTAATCTTAACATTTAACAGTAATACTAATTTGTCATCCACGATTTTACATGTCAGTGGATATTTGAATGGAGTACTTGATTCCGCTAATTTAATATCTTCATCTTCTTCAATGACGATTTGAGAAATTGTTTGAAAAGCAGATGTACTCAATGCGATTGTACCGTCGTTATTATTTTCTTTTAATGCAATATATTCTTGTGCCATAGTTATCACCCTCTGTGTTTATTATAACAAACTAGAATATAAAATGCAATTTTATCGTTTTCTTTTTCTTTGAAAACCTAAATATTCATGCATCCATTTCAATTCTATATAAACTTTTTTATAGATTTATCGAAATTTCAATTTTTTCTTATCAATTTCATGTATTATATTGTACTATTATTATAAAAAGGAGGGATCATATGCCTTGTCAACGTTCATCTCGTATTAAAAAAATTAACCCTGATGATTTACTAGATTCCTATTGTGTTCTTGACTTAGAAACTACAGGGTTATCCGCAAATTATGATAAAATTGTTGAAGTTGCGATTCTAAAAATTAAAAACAATGAGATTGTAGATACCTTTCATACACTTATTAATCCTTGTATTCCGATATCCGTTTCTGCCTCTACGGTGAATCACATTTATGATGATATGGTACAAGATTCACCATTGTTTTCCGATGTGATGGATTCGATTCTATCTTTTTTAGGTGAGGATACAATTATTGGTCACAACATTTCCTTTGATTTACGCTTTTTAAATGCAAATTTAAATACACCTTTAACAAATCCACATCTGGATACGATGGTACTATCAAGAATTGTCTATCCGCAGCTTTCTCATCATCGTCTATCCGATTTACAAGAATATTTAAACCTTACTAGCAACACTCACCGTGCACTTGCCGACTGTATCACAACAAAAGAATTATATGATCGTATTAAACATGATCATCAATAATTATTTAAATACAAGTTCTATGCGATATTGATTATGAATCATCGCATAAACTTCTTTTATAACTTTATATGCCAATTGTTTTGTTTCTTTTTGTTTAAAGACCGTTACAGAACAAACTTCTTCTACAATTTCTACAGAACTATCAATACCCAAGTCATGCAATCTTGTTCGAATCTTGTCTTGGGTTTTTTGTTTGTTCTTTACTTGTTCCATTTGTTTAATAGCCTCTTCTTTTGAACCGTTTTTATTTGTATCTTTTGTTAACTCCTTGCTATGTGTATGCAATTCTTTTTCAATCTTTTCGTTGATTTTTTTCTGTAAATCCTGTTCATCATTTGACTCTGAAACTTTCGTTTCATCCTTCTTTGGTGATTGTTCTTCAACCTTCATCACTTCAACCTGCTCATTTGGTAACGTTACATAATATACACTCAGCATTAATACAAGCGAAAACATTGTTAAAAAAGCCAGTGCTTGTTTTTGCATGTTATACCCTCCTTATCGATATAGACTATGTAAAAATCAAAGAACTTATGTATCAATATACAAAAAAAGGCACCGAAGTGCCTAACTTAACTAAATATATTTCTCATACGAGCCATCCACTCATTGAAATATGCTTCTTTATACTGCATAAAGTCATTGTAGCTGATGACGCGTTTTTCTAATTCCTCAATAAAACGTACAAAGGCTTTATTGATCGCATCCATCTTCGTATTATGAATGATCTGTGTTGTTCCTATTTCACACAAGGATTGTGCTAGCATCAACGCACACTCACTATGCAACAATTCACTTTGTTCCATCGGCAAACGAATAAAGCTTGTATTTAACCAATAGTAATCAACTAAGTAATTGCGAATGACAGTTAAAAACAAACTAAAATCTTCTAAATTGTTACCTGGTTCAATCGCAAACAACATTGTAAAGAATACAAACCAATCATAATCTTTATTGATAACCGATAATAGGTATGTACCTAGGGTATGAACAAAAATATCTGGAGAGACAAAGTCCCCTTCCATCTTGATTTCATGCTCAAAATCTATTTTCGTTGAATTTAATTTTTTAAATGTACGGAACAAACAAGAAATACGATCATTATTTCCACCATCAAAGCGAATATCTTTAATGAAGATATAGTGACCTAAAATGTTGGAAGTATTTTTTACATTTAAGGTAAATCCGATCGATTCATTCATCTTAGTCGCAAACAAATCATTAATTGCTTTAGAAATTTGTTGTTCAAAACTTGTTTCATTGATACTAGAATCACCAACACAAGTATTTTGCATTTGATTATAAATGATATTTAATTGACGATCGGTAATTGTTAAATTTGCTTTGATACTGCTTAAAATATCTTTCATAAAATTATCATATACATAATAGTTTGTATTTTTATATACGAGTTTATGCTCAATTTCTCCCCAGAAAGCATTGACTAGAGCTTTAATCTGCAACTCAACATTCACCTTTTGACCATCTTTGATGTAATAGCCATCAATACGATAAATAGAAAAACCATTTTTCTGTATTTGAGGTTGATGACTGGAACAATCTAAATAAAAGTTTGGATGTTGTTCATTGTGATAATAACCATCCTCTTCATTTCGAATAGGCATCCGTTCACGAAGAATATTTAAAACTTTATATTCATCCTCAATAAAACGACATTCAATAATAAATCCGATTAAATCACTCAGATGATCTAAGATATCTTGTGCATGATCATATGTGGCATAAAAGCGATTACGAATAATTTTTTCACGTAAACTCTCTTTCGTTTTAACGCGTGAATTCATACCAACAATCATCTCTGCCTTATGATAAAACAGATCCTGTAAAGATTGACGAATTTCTTGTTCAACCTCATGATACAATGCATTATTTTCTTCTAATAATGCAAGCGTTTGATCAATTGTATCAAATACTTTTAAGCGCATAACTACACCCCTTTGTTTTCAAAATATGTGCGAGCAGATAAGGTATCGTTTTCTAATTGTTGCTTCAACTCATCCATATTGTTGAATTTCTTTTCACCACGTAAATAATGATGAAAACGATACTTCACTTCTTTGTCGTAAATCATAGATGAAAAATCTAAAATAAATGCTTCAATTGATGTATTGTTTTGATAATTAAAACTAGGATTATGCCCCACATTGATAATGGACATATGCCACTCATCATTTACAAAGACACTACCAATATATACACCAATCTTCGGTAATACATAGTTTGCTTCTAATTTTAAATTTGCGGTAGGAAAACCATACTTTCTTCCAATACGATTCCCACTTTTTACAGTTCCACGAAGTTCTAAAGGACGACCCATCATGGCAGTTACTTCCTCAAGATTTCCTTCACGAATTAAACGCTCAATACGTGTAGAGCTGATCTTTTCATTTTGGCAACTAATTTCATCAATCACTTCAACATGAAAGGAAGATTGTTGTTTTAATGTTTCAACCGTACCCTCTCCACGATAGCCATAATGAAAATCATATCCACATACCAAGGTATCAATATTCAATGTCTCTAGTACTAATTCATGAAATTGCTGATAGTTTAATTGTGCCATGTCTTTTTGAAAATCTAGCACGATCCATTTTTCAATACCTAAAGAAGCACCAATCTGTTGACGGTGTTTCATAGGCGTAATATGAGAAATGTGTTTTAACTGTTTTACAACAACCCATGGATCTGGATCAAAGGTAATTAGTGCAGGCGTTGTATGATTTTTTTTCGCTAATGTGATTACTTTTTCAATTAATTCTTGATGTCCTTTATGAAGTCCATCAAAATAACCAATACATGCTGTAATTCGTTGTTGATTCACAACTGGCGTGTGAATATTAAATCGCAATATTTCCATAAGCCACCTACCATAGACCTCTTACACAACGGAAAACATCCTTATGATCACGTTTATAAATCGCAATCACATCATCGTGATCTAAAATCGCAATATCATCCGCATCGGTTTGAATACGAACATGTTTTCCATTATAAATATCCGCAATTGGCTCATACGCAACACAAGTAAAGTGATCCAAAACTTCCTTGATAGGATGCAATTGATAATTGCCTTCCTCTACATCCTGTAAAGTAGAGCATTGATCAAGGGTAAAACGGCCAACACGCGTACGTACTAATGAAGACATGCATCCATAGTTGTTTGTCTGCTGCGCAATATCATGACATAGAGAACGTACATACGTACCACTGCTACAAGCAACTCGAAATTCAAGTTTGGATGCATCCAATGCCTCAATATCATAGATTTCTACTTCACGAACTGGACGTTCTACTTCAATTCCATTTCTAGCATATTCATACAATTTTTTACCATTGACTTTCACACTAGAAATCATTGGAGGAACTTGTTTGATAACGCCCTTAAAATGATCAAGTTCTGCCTGAAAATCGTGAATTTCTGTAATTTCTTTCGTATCTAGAACTGGTTCCCAAATATCATCACTAATCGTTTTCTTACCAAGTTCCATAGTCGCAATATATTCTTTATCCGTATCTTCTAAAAATGGTAAGGCTTTGCATCCTCTACCAATCAAGACTAACAACACACCAGTTGCTTGAGGATCAAGTGTACCACTGTGCCCAATTTTCTTCGTTTGTAAAATTCTTCTTAATTTAGAAACAACATCATGAGATGTCATTCCCTGTTCTTTTTTTATCAGTAAAATACCGTCCATATCATCACCGCTTTTTATTATATCATAAAAATAATGAATTTCTTATATCTTGCTTATTTAAAAAACCAAAAAATCATGTATAATGAAACAGGTTTATAAGGGAGTGGAACTATGCAGTTAAACAAGTTATTAGGAGATATTCGAAAAGCAGACCAAGAATATGAATTAATCGAAGATGGAGATCGTGTTGCCGTTGGTGTAAGTGGTGGAAAGGATAGTATGGTACTACTTACAGCCTTACATATGTACAGTAAATTCCCCGATAAAAAATTTACGGTCGTCGGCATCCATGTGAAGATGGGATTTCCCGATATGGATTTTTCAAATGTTGTTAACTTCTGTGAAAAAGAAGGCATTGAATTCCATATGTTCGATTCAAAAATATATGAAATTTTAAAACGTAACTTAGACAACAACGGACGTTTACGCTGTAGTTTATGTTCAAAGTTCAAGAAATCATCCGTCAATAATTTCGCTAAACAATTACATTGTACAAAGGTAGCCTTTGGTCATCATAGTGATGATGCAATTGAAACGCTATTGATGAACGCCATTCATGGAGGAAAACTTGCGACCTTCTTGCCAAAGATGTATTTATCAAACGATGATATGACCTTTATTCGCCCTCTTGTTTATTCTTATGAAAGTGATATTTTACATGCCGCAAACGTAAACGATATTCCATTTGTTAAAAGCACATGTCCAAACGATGGTTATACGGAACGTCAAAGCATGAAAGATATGTTACAAGATTTCTATAAGAAATATCCAATGGCAAGAAAGAACTTCATTAACATGCTTTATAATGAAGAGCAGCTTGAATTATGGCATCGTGAACATGATCATAAACAAATCAAGGCAGAAGCTAAAAAACCAATCTTATTAGCAACTGAAAATAACATTCAATTTATTAAAAAAGGATATTCATCTTTCTTGAAATTCCCTGTTCCAGGAAATGAGAAGCAATTTAAATCCATCAAGGTAACAGAAATACAAAAAGAACAGATCTTAAATAAAGAAATCACGATGCAAAGTATCATCGATGAAAAACTTGGACAATAATCACGATTCTATTGTAAACATAAGATAGGATACGTTCATCTTTAATCAATAAATCACAGGCACTATTTATTTTGGATAGTGCCTTTTTAATTATTGAACTAAAAATAGAGAATACATAAAAACGTGTGGTAATCATCATAACACCACACGTTTCTTTATAAATATTCAGTATAACTATACTTATGACAAAAATCCTTCAATGATTTCATTTTCTGCTTGTTCTTTTGTCAATCCTAAGGTTTCAAGCTTTAAAATCTGATCCTGTGCAATTTTACCAATGGCAGCTTCATGAATCAGTGCCGCTTCCTTATTATGCGCAAACAAACAAGGAGAAGAATCTACAATCGCATCTCCATCAATTAACGAATCACACTCAACGTGTCCATTGCATGCCGCATTCCCGATAATCGTTCCCTTATAAGACTGATAAGAAGCGTCTTTGGCAACGGAACGAGAAATCAAATCGGCACTCGATTGATCACCATTTAATTCAACTGTTACAACCGATGTTGTTTTTTGTGTTCGATCCGTATATAAACGTTCATGAATAATCAATTTTGCATGTGCTGCTAAGGTTGCATGCGTTTTCCGATTACTCTGGTCAACTCCACGAATTTGAACCGCATGAATTTCTAAAAAGCTTCCTTCTTGTAAGTTCATCTCCATAGTTGGATGAATGACTTTATGTCCTTCTCCAACACCAGAGCCATAATGATTTTCTTCATATCGCACATGGGATCGTTTGCCAATCTCAAAGTGATGAATTCCATCATGTTCCGCATTACAAGCATCATCCGTATGAACACCGCATCCAGAAACAATCGTGATGTCGCAGTCTTCACCGATATGAAAATCATTGTACACAACATCTTCAATACCACCCATATTCACGATTGCCGGCAAGCAAACGGATTCCGCAACGGTATGATCATCCACATAAATATCCAAACCTGGTTTATCTTTCTTTTCGATGATGCGAATATGATCACTAGATTGTTGTGCAGTACAAGAACCATTTTCTCTTACATAATATGCACCACGAAATTGATTTGTAATTCTAGCCACATTGGCTAGTAATTTTTTTGTAATCTCATTCATTAGGCTTCCTCCTTTTGTTGATGATCATAAGCCATCAATTTAGAAAGCATCATCGGTCCTGGTCCATGCTCTTCAATACGTCCATCACGAACCAATACAATTTCATCCGCAATTTGTAAAATACGTTCCTGATGGGAAATCACAATGATAATCTTTTGTTTTTGTTGTTGCATACGTAATAAAATATCGACTAATTTGTCAAAGCTCCATAAATCAATTCCAGCTTCTGGTTCATCAAAAATCATAATATCCGTATCTCTAGCTAAAATCGATGCGATTTCGATACGCTTCATTTCACCACCAGATAAGGTCGTGCTTAATTCGCGATTTAAATAATGTTTAGGATCTAGTCCTACCTGCTCTAATAAAGCCTCTAATCGCTCTGTTGAAATCGGTTTTCCTGCCGATAACATCAACAATCTTCGAATCGTCATTCCCTTGATACATACCGGTTGTTGAAAGCCAAAACTAATACCTTTTGTAGCACGTTCAGTCACATCATCCTTGGTAATATCTTCTTCATTTAAATAAATGTTCCCTGAAGTTGGCTCTACTAAGCCCATCAATAATTTTCCAAGGGAAGTCTTGCCACTTCCATTTGGTCCCGTAATCACCACTAGGGAATGATCACGGATTTTCAAATTAATATCCTTTAATACATGTTTACCATTATTTGCAATCCAGTTGATATGATCAAAGCGAATCATAGACATCCTTCTTTCTATTTATATATACATGTATACTTCTTTATCTACAAAAAGTATAAGTCTTTTCCTATATTACTACAAGTAAGACGTCTCTAACTTTTTAATATTTTTATGATTCTTGCTTTTTTTGTATCGGTTGTAAAAGAAACAGTTCATTCTCTTTTGGTACGTTACAAACGTTTTCCATCTTTTTAGCTGCAACTTTAACCATCAGTGAATTTACTTTTCTAGCATGCTGTGGACAGATGGAAACACAACGCATACAAGATATACATACATGTTTATCCGTTATTTTACCATTCTTCTGATCAATTGCACCGACTGGACATTGACTAGCACATAAACCACAATTTGTACATGCCCTTGTTCCCTTTGGTTTTAAAGGTATCCCATGATATTCCTTAAACGGTTCATTACCAGGAACGACTAAACTATCCGATGGTTGATATGTTTTTCTGCATTCCTTAATTTGGTCAGTAAATTTCTTTAATACATCATAATCATTCTTATTTGGTCTATTCATTGCGAATTGATGCATGATGGAATGCTCTGCTACAACACTCATTGCCGCAATGCAATGAAATTGTTGTTGTTTTAAAAATGTACAAAGTTCAAGTAACGTATCATCATAATCACGATTTCCATAGCTAACAATCACGATCGCATCCGTATGTTTACCATGTATATTCTTTAATCGTTCCAACGCAATTTCAGGTACTCGACCACCATAGGATGGAACACCAATAATACAAAGATCATCATTTGTAAACGTATGCTCTTCATGAAAATTCTGTTCACAAAGATCATATGTCTTTATCTCTTGAAATTGGGTTCCAATAAACTTTGTGATTTTCTCCGTCTGTTTTGTTGGGCTAAAATATATACAATAAGTACTCATTATAAGAATCTCCTTTCCATATATAAAATCCTTACTTCCATCACGAACTCCTCTATGCGTCTGATGAAAATAATATTCTTGATTTTATGCATAAAATATTATACAAGCATTTTTTATTTTATCAATATTCATCATAATTAAATATACTCAATAAAAATAAAAAGCATAGATTATTTTCTATGCTTGTATAATTAATCTTGTTTTTCAAGAAAATATGTAGATTCCATATCTGCTACACTTAACGCAAACGATAAAGGAAAATGTTCAAAGGAATAACCAACGCTTCGTGCATCATCATTGTTACTAAATCCCATATGATAACGAATCGCAAAGGCTTCCTCTCTTGTTAATCTCATAAAACCACTTATAATATAAACGCTTTTTTCACCATGGCCGTATGGTAATTGATCCTCAAATTCATAATATGGAACTTGTGTCCATACACCATCGACCTTTACATTTCTTGTACTCTCTTTGTAACAATTCACCTTGCAGATATCATGCAGTAAGGAAACAATCGCAATCGTTTCATCGCTATATTGTAATCCATATACTTCCTTGCAACGCTCACGTTCTAAATACGCACATAAACAGTCATATACATGTAAGCTATGTTCTACTAATCCACCAGCATAAGAGCCATGAAAATGCGTACTAGCAGGGGCCGTAAAGAAATCACTATGATTGATTAAGTAATCCAATAATTTTTCGCTTCCTTCACGATGTATATACTGTTTAAAAAGTTCTATAAACCGACTTTTATCATCCATGATAACACTCCTTTTTTACTAGTTAAAGTATACCAAATTCTCTAAAAGAAAAACAGATGCAGTGCATCTGTCAGACTGTTGACAAAAGGTCAGCAGTCTTTTTTTGTAGATGGTATAATAATCAT
>SAMEA104404106__coassemble_481_pt1 | contig 41240 bp, 38 predicted proteins | sample SAMEA104404106__metabat2_high_PE_075 | metagenome-assembled genome bin SAMEA104404106 (sample SAMEA104404106) | Balaenoptera acutorostrata
CATGCATAAATAAGAAAACCATGAAGTCCATCAATGTATTCAAACATCAATTTTCTTCATGGTTTTATAATACAAAAAAGTTCTCAATAAAGAGAACTTTTTTAGTTTATCTAATTGTTGTATACACGAATACGGTTCATCGCTTTTGCCAATGCGATTTCGGCACGTTGAATATTGGTACGACTATCTTTCTTTCTTAGTCTTTCCTCTGCGCGCTTTTTTGCTTTTTCGGCACGTTGAATATCAATTTCGGCACGACCTTCAATCGCATCTGTTAAAATACGCATTTCGTTATTTGAGAATTGTAACAATCCTCCTGCCAATGCATATTCTTTCTTTTCCCCATTTTCTTGAAGTGTACATTTGCATGTTTTTAACATCGCAACAATCGGCATGTGATCGGTTAAGATCGTTGTTTCACCTTCAACTGTGGTTACATGAACAGATTCCACAACTCCTTCTTTGTATAAACCAATCGGAGTGATGATTTTCAAGGTAATCATAGTGAATTAGCCTTCCATTGCTTTTGCTTTTGCGACAACATCTTCAATTGTAGAGGCGAACATGAATGCTTGTTCTGGTAAATGATCGTATTTTCCATCAAGCAATTCTTTGAAGCTTCTTACTGTATCTTCTCTTGATACGTAGCATCCTTTGATACCTGAGAATACTTCGGCAACGTGGAATGGTTGAGATAAGAAGTTACGAACACGACGTGCACGGTTAACGATCACTTTGTCTTCTTCACTTAATTCATCCATACCTAAGATGGCGATGATATCCTGTAATTCTTTATAACGTTGTAAGATTTGTTGAACACCACGAGCAACTTCATAATGTTCTTCTCCAACAACAAGTGGATCTAAGATACGAGAACTTGATTCAAGTGGATCAACGGCTGGATAGATTCCTAAGGCAGCGATATCACGGTCAAGTACTGTTTTTGCATCCAAGTGCGTAAACGCAGTTGCTGGAGCAGGGTCCGTTAAGTCATCGGCTGGTACATAGATGGCTTGTACAGACGTGATAGATCCATCTTTTGTAGATGTGATACGTTCCTGTAACTGTCCCATTTCTGTAGCCAATGTTGGCTGATAACCTACGGCACTAGGCATACGTCCAAGTAAGGCACTTACTTCTGAACCTGCCTGTGTAAAACGGAAGATATTGTCAATGAACAACAATACATCTTGGTGCTGAACATCACGGAAGTATTCTGCCATAGTAAGTCCTGTTAAACCTACACGCATTCTCGCTCCTGGTGATTCGTTCATCTGACCATAAACTAATACAGTTTTATCAAGAACGCCACTGTCTTTCATTTCATGATACATATCGTTTCCTTCACGAGTACGTTCTCCAACACCTGTAACAACGGATTTACCACCGTGTTCTTTTGCGATGTTGTGGATTAACTCTTGAATTAATACGGTTTTACCAACTCCGGCACCACCGAATAAACCGATCTTACCACCCTTTGAATAAGGACATAATAAGTCGATAACTTTAATACCTGTTTCTAACATTTCAGCAGATGTTTGCTGTTCGTCAAAGCTAGGTGCTTTACGATGAATTGGCATATAGTTATTTGTTTTAACATCACCTAATCCGTCGATTTCACGTCCAAGAACGTTGAACATTCTTCCTAAGATTTCGTCTCCAACTGGAACTTGAATTGGTGCTCCTGTATCGATTGCATCCATTCCACGAACCAATCCATCTGTACTTCCCATGGCAATACAACGGACACGTTCGTCTCCAGTATGCTGTGCCACTTCGACAATCAAAGAGTCTTGATCTTTCAAAGGAATTTCGATTGCGCTCAACAGTTGAGGAAGTTCTCCGTTTTCAAAAGCAACGTCAACGACCGGACCGATGACTTGCACAATTTTACCTACATTTTTACTCATCAACTATTCACTCCTTCCATTGCGTTGACACCGCCGACAATTTCTGTAATTTCCTGGGTAATAGCGGCCTGTCTAGCCTGGTTAAATTGTAATTCTAATGTTTCCTTGATTTCTTCTGCATTATCCGTAGCACTTTCCATCGCCATACGACGACTTGCTTGCTCACTTGTCTTTGTCTCTAAGAAATAACTATACAACAAAGAACGAACATACATCGGAACCAAAGTATCTAAAATCTGATCACCAGCTGGTTCAAAGATCGTTAACGCACTTGCTTGTGACGCTTCACGTTCTTCTTTTTCAACCGGTAATAAGGTTGTTAATTGTGGTTCAAAACTCACAGAATTCACGAAATGCGTATATAAGATACGAATTTCAGATATTTCTTTATTTCGGTATAACTCTAACGCTTCATCTGCGATAGTTACAAGTTCACTGTAACAATCATCTTCAAAATCCGTTTCCTTACGAATCACATGAAGTGGTTTATTATGACTCCAGTTCACACCACGGCTACCGATCATCACAAAATCACCATCATCACCGATTTCATTTAACAACATACGGAAGATGTTCGCATTGTATCCTCCACACAATCCCATATCGCTTGTAAAGACAATCGTCAATGGTTTCGCATTTTCATTTTTTGTTAAATAAGGATGATTTGAGTGTTCAATGGAAGATAAGATTTCCTGTACGGTTTCTTTTAAATAACGTGCATATTCACGATTTTCTTCCATGTACTGTTTTTGTTTTTTCAGTTTACTAGTAGCTACCAGCTGCATCGCTTTGGTGATCTTTTTTGTCGATTCAACAGAACGAATACGCGCTTTGATCTCTAGTTTTCCTGCTGCCATAAATTATCCTTCTAACGTGTTTTTAAAGACTGTTTCAAAAGCCTGTAATGCTTCGATAATACGTTGTGATAAAGCATCATCAATTTTTTCTTTCTGTGCGATTTCATCGATGATATCCGCATGTTCACGTTCCATATATTTTAGCATTTCTTTTTCATAAACTTTAACTTGATCCACTTTTACCGGTTTCAAGAATTTATGTTTTGCGGCAAATAAAGATAATACCTGATGTGTTACTGGCATTGGTTCATATTGATTTTGAATCAATAATTTTGTTAAACGTTCTCCATGTGCTAACGTTTCAGTTGTCGCAGCATCTAAATCGCTACCGAATTTCGCAAAGGCTTGCATTTCACGGAATTGTGCTAATTCCAATTTCAAGCTTCCGCTGACTTGTTTCATGGCTTTGATCTGTGCAGCACTACCTACACGAGATACAGACAATCCACTATCTACGGCAGGTCTTACACCACTGTTGAACAATTCTGTCTGTAAGAAGATCTGTCCATCGGTGATGGAAATAACGTTTGTAGGGATATATGCAGAGATATCTCCTGCCTGTGTTTCAATGATTGGTAAAGCAGTTAAACTTCCTGCTCCTAATTCATCATTTAATTTGGCAGCACGTTCTAATAAACGACTATGTAAATAGAAAACATCTCCTGGGTAAGCTTCACGTCCTGGTGGACGTTTTAATAGTAATGACATTGTACGGTAAGCAACCGCATGTTTACTCAAGTCATCATAGATGATTAATACGTCATCCCCATTTTCCATCCATTCTTCACCAATTGCACATCCTGCATATGGTGCGATGTATTGTAAAGGAGCTGGTTCACTTGCTGTAGAAGATACGATTGTTGTATATTCCATAGCACCATGACTTCTTAATTTTTCTACGATTTGTGCAACTGTACTTGCTTTTTGTCCAATCGCAACATAAATACATTTTACATTTTTATCTTTCTGATTAATGATCGTATCGATGGCAATCGCAGTTTTTCCTGTCTGACGGTCACCAATGATCAATTCACGTTGTCCTTTTCCAATTGGGATCATAGAGTCAATAACTTTTAACCCAGTTTGAATAGGCTGGTGAACACTTTTACGTGTCATAACACCAGGTGCTACACGTTCTACTGGTCTAAATTTATCACTTACGATTGGTGCTTTTCCATCGATTGCCTGCCCTAAAGCATTGACAACACGTCCAAGCATCATATCACCAACAGGAACTTCTACGATTTTTCCTGTACGTTTTACTTCGTCTCCCTCTTTGATTCCCTTGTCATCACCTAATAATACGGCTCCAACATGTTCTTCTTCAAGGTTTAATACCATTCCATATACATCATGTGGGAATAGTAACAATTCTCCAGACATCGCATTTTTAAGACCATGAACAAGTGAAATACCGTCACCAATTGTGATTACTGTCCCAGTTTCACCAACTTCAAGTTCATCATCATAACGACGGATCTGTTCTTTAATCAGTTTGCTAATTTCTTCTGGTTTCAAACTCACCACATTCACCTCGCTTGCTTATTACATATCAGATGCATTCAATACATTGCGTTTTAAACGTTGTAGTCTTCCAAACGCTGTATTGTCGATGATCTGATCATTGATTTTAATGCGAATACCGGCAATTAAATCTTCATCAACTGCCAATACAAAATCGACTTTTTTGTCTAACTTCGCTTCCAATTTTTCTTGTAGTTTTTTAACATCCGCATCCGCTAATGGTTTTGCACTTGTCACATAGACTACTTGAATATTATGGAACTTGTTATATTCTTTTCTAAATTCTTTGCGAATTTCATCAATCTTTGAAAAACGCCCTTTATCAATCAATAATTTTAAGAAGTTTAATAACATATGATCAATGCTTTTTCCAAATACGGCTTCCATCATTGCTTTCTTCTCATCTTTACTGATTTTTGGATGTGCCATGACAGCGTCAAACTTCGCATCTTGCTTTACACTATCGGTCACAAGATCCAATTGTTCTTTAAACAATTCTAATTTCTGATCTTCTCTGGCCAATGCAAATAATGCATCAGAGTAATTTTTACTGACTATGCCTGCCATGAATCATCACCTGCATGTTCAATGAATTCAGCCACATATTTCTGTTGTTGTTGATCATCAATTTCTTTTTCAATGATTTTACCAGCAGCTTCAAATGCAACATCCGCAATGGTCTGTTTCATTTCTTTTTGTGCCTGAACTTTTTCACGTTCTATATCCTGCATCGCTTTTGTTTTCAATCCATCCGCTTCCACTCTTGCTTTATCCAAAATTTCTTTCTTTTCAGCTGCAGCATTGCGTTTTGCGGTTTCTAGAATCTCATGAGCTTCGCCTTTGACATTTGCCATTTGCGTTTCATACTGTACTTTATATTCTTCACCTTCGATACGAGCTTGTTTACCCGCATTGATATCCTGTGCAATCGCATCTTCACGTTTTTGTAGAAAGTCAACGATGACATCCCAGAAAAAGTGTTTCGCAATCAAACAGATAATAAGAGTTGAAATACAGACAAGAGCCATATCCACAGGGTTTATTCGCAGGTAATTAGTAATATCGATATTCATCTGCTAATCCTCCTTATGGTAACGTTTCTTATGATTAAGCTTTTAAGAAAATTAATAATAAAGCGACGATTAAGGCATAAATACCTGTAGTTTCGGCCATCGCAATACCTAATACCATGATAGAACGGATTTTGCTAACTGCTTCTGGGTTACGTCCAACAGCTTCTGCACCTTTACTAGCTGCAATACCCTGACCAATACCAGGACCTAAACCAGCGATCATCGCAATACCAGCACCTAATAGTGCCATACCTTGTACGAAAAATTCATTAAATTGTGCCATTTTTCAATTCCTCCTGTTATAAATTTTTCAAATTTTGTTATCGTTCTCTATTCTTCAGACGCATAAGATTCCCCTAGGAAGAAACTTGCTAGAGTGAAGAAGATATACGTTTGGATCAATCCTGAGAAGATATCAAAATACGCATGTAAAAATGGTGTGAATGACAATCCTAAAATACCAATTGGCATAAATGATTGCATCAACGAGTAAACTAAACCAGTAATGATGGTACCTGCTAATAAGTTACCAAACAAACGAAGTGATAAGGATACTGGCAATGCCAAATCACCCAAGATATTCAATGGTAGAAATAAGATAAAAGGATCTGCAAGTTCCTTAAATCGACCAATGACACCTTTCTCCTTTAATCCAACAAACTGGATCAATAGAAACATCATAACCGCAAGCGTCACATTGACACTTAGATTTGATGTCGGAGGCTGCAATCCGATTAATCCTAATAGATTGCTAGGAGCCATCATGAAAATCAATGTACCAAAGAATGGTAAATAGAATTTTGTATGTGTCTGCAAGTTATCGGAAATAATACCGGTTCCTAATTTTGCTAGGCTTTCACATACAAGCACAAAACCTTTGGGTGGTTTCGTTGGATCTGCTTTTTTGATCTTGTTTCCGGCAACGATGAAGAATACCGATAAGATGACACATAAAAGCAGCCAATTGACGATGGATGGATGAATCGAAAAGCTCATCTCTCCAATTCGAATTACGAATTCCACGAATCAGTCCTCCTTTCTGTGCAATACTACATAAACTAGAATTGCTCCCTTATGAAGTAAAAACCCCACTAGAAGAGCGACAACATGCACGCCTTTGACGGCCGCAATCGAAAAGATAATCGCATATAAGGCATATCGCTGCACGTAGCTTGCAGTCCCTTTACGCTTCGGATTGCCATACAATTCAATTCGATTGGTCATGTTGGTAATCATAGAGAATCCAATAATACCAGTCAGGGCACCAAGAATGATCCCCATCCCGATTTCTTGAAAACGTCCATGAAAGAAAACAACGGAAAGTCCACTGCAGATCAAGGCTAACGCAAGAGTCAATCGACGAATTTCTTTTCCCATTTGTGAAATCTCATCCATCTTTTTCATCCCACCCTTTCATCAAAAGATAAAAATTAGCTCCAATCGCATATGCCAACAACACCAGTAGCATGATTGGCATCGTATGCAGTTTTTTATCCAACCAAATTCCTACTAAGACCGCAAGGATGCAGCTTAGTAATAACGTCATCATAAAGCGCACTGCTTTATAATATTCCTTCATGTTATTTTGTACCGAAAATACGGTCTCCAGCATCTCCTAATCCTGGTACGATGTATCCATGTTCATTTAATTTTTCATCTAAAGATGCTAAATAAATGTCTACATCAGGATGTGCTTCTTCTACAGCACGCACACCTTCAGGTGCACCAACGATACATACAAGACGGATGTTTTTTGCACCTTGGCGTTTTACCATATCGATTGCCGCAATTGCACTTCCACCTGTCGCAAGCATTGGATCCACGATCATTACAATCGAATCTTTTACCTGTTTTGGGTATTTTTCAAAGTACGTATGAGGTTCTAATGTCTCTTCATCACGATACAATCCGATGTGTGCAATTTTAACTGTTGGAATTAAGTTACAAATTCCATTTACCATACCTAAACCTGCACGAAGAATTGGAACTAACACGATTTCTTTTGCCAATTCACCAGTTGTCATATGAGCGACTGGTGTATCGATTTCGATGTCTTTTAATGGGAAATCACGAGAGATTTCATAAGCCATTAAACCTGCGATTTCATCAAGGTTTTGACGGAAATCTTTAGTTCCAGTTTCCTGTTTACGCATCTGTGTTAACTTGTGCGTAATCAATGGATGCTTTAAAACTTTTAACATAAATTAATCTCCTTTTTTTTGCGCGAAAATACCATATCATGGTTCGCACTTCTTGTAAGCATACAATTCTTATGAATTGTCTAAATATGCTTACGTTATTGATATTATATCATGGAACCCCCCTTTTTAAACTTTTTTTGTTGGTTTTTTTATCACATTATTTGCCATTTTTTCATCTTTTTACAGTTAAAAAATAAAATGTCCCAAAGCGTATTTGAGACATTTTTTGTTTGTTATTTTCCTTCGTTTGGCAATGGAAATTGCACGGTTAAAGCACGGACTTCACCAAGCACCTGCTTACGCATCTCTTCATCTTCTGGATGCTTTAGAACACGGATGATAAAGTCTGCGACTTGTTTAAATTCCGCCTCTTTAAATCCTCTTGTTGTCATGGCTGCCGTTCCAAGACGAATCCCACTTGTCACAAATGGTTTTTCTTGATCAAATGGAATCGTATTCTTGTTACAAGTAATTCCCGCTTCATCTAATAAGCGCTCTGCTTCTTTTCCCGTCATGCCAATACTCTGTTTTACATCCACCAATAGTAAATGATTATCTGTTTTACCACTGACGATGCGGAACCCTGCCTGTTTTAATTCTTCACAAAGCACCTGACAGTTTTTTACTACCTGATGAGCATAGGTTTGAAACCCTGGTTGCATGGCTTCGTGTAAGCATACGGCTTTTGCCGCTATGATGTGCATCAATGGACCACCCTGCATACCCGGGAAGATTTTTTTATCCAATAAGGCTGCATATTTTTCCTTGCATAGAATCAATCCACCACGAGGTCCACGTAAGGTTTTATGTGTGGTTGTCGTCACAAAGTCCGCATAAGGAACGGGACTTGGATGAACCTTTGTCGCAACCAAGCCTGCGATGTGTGCCATATCCACCATTAAGTATGCTCCAACTTCATCGGCAATCTCTCTAAATCGTTTAAAATCGATGATACGAGAATAGGCACTTGCACCCGCTACGATTAATTTTGGTTTATATTCTTTTGCCTTTGCCAATACATCATCATAATCAATCTGTTCCGTTTTTGGATCTACACCATAATCGACAAAGTGATAATTCATCCCACTAAAGTTTAAAGGATGGCCATGTGTTAAATGTCCACCTGCCGTTAAATTCATTCCTAATACGGTATCATTAGGTTCTAATACAGCCATATATACACCCATATTTGCCTGAGAACCACTATGAGGTTGGACATTGGCATGTTCTGCACCAAACAAATCTTTTGCACGTTTTCTAGCAAGCTCTTCTACCTCATCCACAAAGCTACATCCACCATAATATCGTTTGGATGGATATCCCTCCGCATATTTATTCGTTAAAATACTACCTGCTGCTTCTAATACATCTTTGGATACATAATTCTCTGATGCGATCAATTCGATATTGTACAATTGACGATCACGTTCTTTTTGAATCGCATCCATAATTTTCTTGTCGTTCATATTCACAACCTCCATGTTCTGTATTTTACCCTAGTTTATGAGCACTGGTCATCTTCTGTGCCCTGAAAACTTTTTGAAAAATACTTACGAATGATAAAGATGATGCCAACGGCCAATACACCAATTAAGTTTTCAAGGGCGTCATCATGCGAGATGATAACCTGTCTTGCGACCGCATAAAGCACCACTTCTAATACCGATTCCGGTGTATGAAGCAATAACATCTTCACAAACTCAATCGCCACCACAATGGATAGTATGGTACTTAAAAACCATTCTAAGCGAAACTCCTGCGCAAGAATCGTTTGCGAACTATAGATGATGACATTTCCAATGGATAACAGAATGCCAACAATCAAACATAGCGCAATCACAAATTCCAAAATATTCACAAACGGCAAAACATACTCTTTTAAATGTTTCATACTACCTCCTAAACAAGAAATGGAGTGTATGTTCATACACTCCATTCATTCCTTCAATGATCGTTTCTTATTTTTCTAAAGCCATTAATTTGTCAATACGACGTTGATGTCTTTCATCATTTGAAAAGTCTGTGTTAACCCAAACACGAACGATTTCTTTCATCAATTCAACACCTAAAATACGTTGTCCCATTGCTAAAACGTTGCTGTCGTTGTGTTCTCTTGTTAATTTTGCACTCACTGGATCGTTGCATAATGCACAACGGATTCCTTTGATTTTATTTGCGGTAATGCTAACACCAATTCCTGTTCCACAGATGACGATACCACGATCGTTTTTCCCATCCGCAACACTCTGTGCAGCTGGTCCTGCATAATCAGGATAATCCACAGAAGCTGTTGAATGACATCCAAAGTCTTCTACTTCATGTCCCATTTCTGTTAACATTTCTTTTACGATTTCTTTATATTCATATGCTCCATGATCACATGCTACTGCAATTTTCATATTTTTATTCCTCCTGTTGTAATCATTTATAGACGCCTTTAGTATACTACAAAATAATTCTTTTTTGTAAGTGTTTCTTAGTTTTTCTCTAGCACATCTAAAATTTGTTTTTTACTGATGATTCCTTCACGAATAATTTTTAGATCCTCACTTGTTACATCGACAATGGTGCTTGCCATAGAACCTTCCGCAGCTCCTGTAACGATGGCATCAATACGTCCATCTAACTGTTCTAACACTTCTTCATGTGTCTTTCCAGGCTTTTCACCACTTAAGTTTGCACTTGTCACAAGCAATGGCTTTTCACATAAATCAATCAAATGCAAGATGAAATCATCATTTGGCATACGAATGCCAATCGTATCCATCCCATTCGTTAAATAGGCTGGTAAACGATCTTGTTTCTTGCAGATGATGGTCAATGCTCCTGGCATCAAATATTTTGCGATGGTATCAATCGTTTTATTCGTACACGCAATCTCTTTTAATTGCGAAACGGAAGAAACCATGGTTGGAATTGGTTTATTCTCCGGTCTTCCCTTGCTTTTTTTCAAGGCTTCTAATGCCTTTTCATCATCATAAATAACCGCTAAGCCATATACGGTATCCGTTGGAAAAGCAACCACTTTCCCCTCTTTTAATAAATCGGCAATTTGTTCAATATCTTTTTTCTGATAACGTTTTGTTTCCATTTTTCTTCTATTCTTCTTCCTTTTCGATTTTCTTTTCTTCAAGAACTTCAAACATCAAGGCTGCATCATTTTTATTCACCTGTTTTTGAATCATCGATACACGAACGGTTAATTCGCGATGACCAAATAACACACGAATTTCATCTCCTACTTTAACTTCCGTAGAAGGTTTGGCAACACGGCCATTCACATAGACACGTTGTTGATCCGCTAATTCTTTTGACACGGTTCTACGTTTTAAAATACGTGCTACTTTTAAATATTTATCTAATCTCATATTCTCCAATATAAAATTCCTTTCTATAAATTCCATATCATCTTATCATATTCAATCTTAAAAAGCACTCGAATATAAAAAATCACAAATAACTCACATGATTCTTCTTAAGATTTCACTTGTTTCCAATAAAAAAGAGGGCATCCACGAAGGATTTCCTCTTTTACTAAGTGATTATGGTTATGCTTTTCTACGTTTTTCAAGCATGATACCTGCAGCACCTGCAACCAACATCAAACTCATCCAAGCACCCATATGACTCGCATCGGATGTTTGTGGAGATTTTGTCTCTTCATCGACCATTGGTTTTTCTTCCGGTTTTATTGGTGTCTGTTCTGGTTTTTCAACATCCGGTTTTTCTACCTCTGGTTTCTCTTCCGGTTCTACATTTGGTTTTTCTGGTTCTACTGGAGGTTCTGGTTTTACCTGTTCATCCTCATAATAGAAGGTATACTCATAACGATATTCATCATACAATACCAGTGTCAACGTTGCCGATGTGACCCCTTCTTGTAAGGAGATGGTCTTCTTTTCTAAATCTATGGTTAAGCCATCCGTAGAGATATCTAAAAAATCTTCATACTGTTGTAAATAGGCATCCATCGTTGGAACCTTTGTATAATCAAAATCCGTTTTTACATCCATCTTGGTCTCTCTTGGGATATAATGCACTTCCTCTAACAATGGATTGCTAGTGGTATCCAAGGATGTAATCGCATTACAGTTCGCATCTAAAAACGTCAAGCTTTCAAATGGTGTTAAATCAAGACTCGTTAAATAATTATTGGAACAATCGATATAATCTAGTACCGCACTGTTAGCCTCTAGGGTTGTTAACTGATTGGCATGACAATCCAGCCACTCTAATACCGGACTTGTGACAGTTAAACTCGTCAACTTATTTTCGTAACAATCCAAGTCCACCAATACAGGACTTGTCACACGCAAGGTTTCAATGTTATTCCCAGAAAGATCCAGGTATTCAAGGGATGTAAAGTATTCAATACCCGTCACATCCGTTAACTTCTCTTCCTCTGTTGCGGAAAAGCCATCATAAGATAAATCGGTGATGCCCGCAATTTCCTCTGGTGTAAAGATACCATCTTCTCCTTCGGATAACGTTTCTAAAAATACTCGAAAGTTTGGATCCGGGAAGTTCTCTTCATTGATGATGATATTCTCTTGTGCATGTACCATACTTGGCATCATCGATAAAGCCATGGCACATCCTAAAACCGATACAAATACCTTTTTCGTTCGTTTCATTTTCATTCCTCCTCTTTCTAAAAAATTTAGACAAACTAAAAGTATTCTACATACACTCATTATACATCTTATGATAAGTAAGTAAATGACAATAAAATAAAAAGCCAATGGTTGACCATTGACTTTCTTATTGAATTTGTTGTCTTGATAACAATTGTGCAAAGGCCTCTAATGCATACCATTGGTCTTTTTCCAATCGCTTTTGATCATACAACATCACAAAGGCACCATACCAATCACCAAATGAGGTAATGGGATAGATGATACCATCATAAGTCTCTTCTTTGTCTTTGAAAATTGCTTTCTTTTCAAAGACAAGCATGCGATGTACATGACTAGCTTCCAAGAAGGATTCTTGAAGCTCTAATTGTTGTTTTTTTAACACTTCATCCTGAATAAAGAAAACGGTATTCTGATACATCGCATGCAAGGTTTCACACATGATGATGATATCCTCAATGTGTGCACTCATATAGTCATGCTTTTGAATCATAATACGATCATGATCGACATAGAAAGCAATGGAATCTCCTTCTTTTAATCGATATTGTTTTCGGATTTCTTTTGGGATGACCAAGCGTCCAAGATCATCTAAGCGTCGTACAATTCCTGTGCCCTTCATACCAACACTCCTTTTCAACGCTTAGTATATCCACTTTCATTTTCTTTATACGTTACTAGTAATTCATAATATAACGCAATGGGAATTTATCACCATTGATGTAACAAGCCGTATAATCCACAGGATTCATCTGTTGATCATAGGCAGTATTTTCCATTAATAAACACATGCCTTCTCGTTTATGAAAAAGCAGTTTCGCATACACACCCTCAACCGTAGTCGCATTGATTTTTTGATACACTTGTTGAATCGAAAGCTTGGCTTCACTCGTCAATAGATGGAAGATGGATTGATGTTTAAAATCATAACTCTCCAAATCAGAAATCACATCGGGACGCAAACAGATCTTTTCAATAATCACCGGATCTTGATCGATGTAGCGAACCTTTTCAATGACATAGACAAGGTCCCCGGTTTTTAGATGCAACTGTTTTTTACACTCACGACAAGGCTTTTCATATCCTCGCTTTAAGATTTCAAAATGCGTTTGATGCCCTTCTTGTTCCATCACTTTCTTCCAGCCACAAACCTGATTCATCGTACCCTTCAATTGCATGTTGCTAACAAAGGTCCCTTTTCCCTTGATGCTATGCAACATACCCTTAAACGCCAATTCTTCAATGGCACGACGAACGGTCATACGCGTTGTATGAAACAACTTGCAGAACTCTTCTTCGCTTGGAATCATGTCCCCTTCTTTGAATTCCCCGCTAGAAATACGCTCCATAATATAGTTTCCTATATTCTTATAAATCGGTATCTTCATCCTTATTCTCCTTACTACAATCCTATCCCTAAGGTAACAATTACACTATTTTGTTACTTTCTTTAAATATCTCTTTAAATGATAACATTCTTATAAAGTCGATGTAAATACATAACAAAAAAAAGTGATGCATTTCTACATCACTTTCTTCTATCTCTTATAAGTATTTTTTAAGATCTTCTGCTTTTGTTGTATCTTCCCATTTTACACCAAGATCTTCTCTACCCATATGACCATAAGCAGCTAACTTACGATAGATTGGTTTGCGTAGATCTAATGCTTGGATGATGCTTGTTGGACGAAGATCAAATTCTTTATTTACGATATCGGCAATTTGATCATCTGGTAATTTACCTGTTGAGAATGTGTCGACTAAAACGCTAACTGGTCGAGCTACACCGATGGCATAAGCAAGTTGTACTTCACAACGTTTTGCCAAACCAGCCGCAACGATGTTTTTCGCAACATAACGAGCAGCATAAGCAGCACTACGGTCAACTTTCGTTGGGTCTTTTCCAGAGAAGGCACCACCACCGTGACGACCAACTCCACCATATGTATCAACGATGATTTTTCTTCCTGTTAATCCACTATCTCCTTGAGGACCACCGATTACGAAACGTCCTGTAGGGTTGATATAGATTTTTGTTTCGTCATCCATCAATGCTGGATCAACGATTTCATCGATGACATATTTTTTAAGATCGGTACGGATTTGTTCCAATGTTACCGCATCGGAATGTTGAGATGAAATAACGATTGTATCGACACGTTTTGGTTCATCGTTTTCGTATTCAACAGTAACCTGTGTTTTTCCATCTGGACGTAAGTAATCTAATGTTCCGTTTTTACGTACAGCTGTTAATTGTTTTGCTAAACGGTGAGCTAAAGAAATTGGCATTGGCATCAATTCTTTTGTTTCATCACAAGCATAACCAAACATCATACCTTGGTCACCTGCACCATTGTTGTCTTCGTCATTTCCTTCTTTTGTTTCTAAAGAGTGATCAACGCCCATTGCGATATCACTAGATTGTTCATCAATTGAAGTTAAAACAGAACATGTAGTTCCATCAAAACCATATTTTGCACGGTCATAACCGATTTCTAATACGACATTACGAGCGATATTTGGGATATCGACATAGCACTCTGTTGAGATTTCACCCATGATCATAACCATACCTGTTGTACAGCATGTTTCACAAGCTACGCGCGCATTTGGATCTTGTTCAAGAATTGCATCTAACACTGCATCACTGATTTGATCACAAATTTTATCTGGATGTCCTTCTGTAACTGATTCAGAAGTAAAAAATTGTTTATTTAGCATAGTTTTTCCTTTCTAAAGTTCCTACTTTAAGCTCTTTTATTGTATATCATTTCATATATTGAAACAAGCTATCTTCTTAAATAATCTTTTATAAAATAAGAAGAAACACTCATTTTTTTTAGTTCTTTACCCGTCGTTCTAACTTTTCGCAACATTCCAATACATTGATTAAAAGAAGAATCCAATCTTTTCGTTTATCAATTCGAACGATCACACGTCGATTCTTCGATGTTAATTTGATGTTTTTAGAGATGGCCAAAATACGTTCAAACAATTGTACTCCATCGATGGAATCCGACCATTCTTCGGTAAAGGTCACCGTGACAAAGCGTTCTTTTTCTTCAAATTTTTCAATGTGTGGATCGTTGACTAATAAATCGACACGTTTTTTCTCAAACATCAATTGTACGGACTGTGGTAGTTTTCCATAGTTATCATTGATTTCCTCTAACAAGGCTTTTAATTCGTGTTTTGTTGAAATCTTATCAATGCGTTGATACAACGTAATCTTTTCATAATCCTCATTGACAAAACGTTCTGGAATGTAGGCATCCATTTTGATGTTGGTCTTTTTCATCTCTGGTTTTACTTCTGGCTTAATGCCCTTTTTCTCCATGATGGCAGCATTCAACATCTCAATGTACATATCAATACCAACCGTATCGATAAAGCCTGCTTGTTGAGGTCCTAACATATCCCCCGCTCCACGAATCGTTAAATCACGCATCGCAATCTTGTAGCCACTACCAAGCTGCGTAAATTCCTTAATGGATTTTAATCGCTTCATCGCAATCTCGCTTAGCTGACGCTGTGGAGAATACATCAGATAGGCATAGGCCAATCGATCACTTCGACCAACACGACCCTTGATCTGATATAGCTGACTTAGTCCAAAATGATCAGCATCTTCAATTAAAATCGTATTCGCATTTGGAATATCAATTCCCGTTTCAATGATGGTTGTACAAACAAGCACCTGATAGTGATTATCCGTAAACTGCAACATCACATCTTCAATCTCATCACGATCCATCTTTCCATGGGCAACCCCAATTTCAATATCCGGTAGTGCCTCTTTTAATTTGCTTGCGACATTGTAGATCTCTTTAACATTGTTGTAAAGATAGAAGACCTGTCCATCACGAGCCACTTCGCGTTGAATGATTTCCTTGATCATATGGAAATTCTTTTCAATCACATAGGTTTGTACCGGCATACGATTCAATGGTGGCGTATCAAGCTGCGATAGGGAACGAATCCCAATCAAGGACATCTGCAAGGTTCTAGGGATTGGCGTTGCACTCAAGGATAAAACATCAATGCTATTTTTTAATTCCTTGATTTTCTCCTTATGTTCCACACCAAAACGCTGCTCCTCATCGATGACAAGCAACCCTAAATCTTTGAAGGCCACATCCTTTGACAACAAGCGATGGGTACCAATTAAAATATCAATATTGCCTTCCGCTAATTCCTGAATGATCTTCTTTTGATCCGATGGTTTAATAAAACGGTTGATCACCGCAATATTGACCGGGAAATTACGGAAACGATGCACAAAGGTCTTATAGTGCTGTAAGGATAAAATGGTCGTTGGACATAGGAAGGCTACCTGTTTATTATTGCTGACAGCCTTAAATGCTGCACGAGCCGCAACCTCGGTCTTCCCAAAACCAACATCCCCACACAACAGACGATCCATCGGTTTTTGTTGTTGCATATCCTGCTTGATCTCTTCAACCGCTCTTGCTTGATCATGCGTCAATGGATATTCAAAGTCTGCTTCAAACTCCTGTTGAATCGCATCATCCTTGGCAAAGGCATACCCGATATTTTCATCACGATTCGCATATAGATGCACCAAGCGATCCGCTAATTCCGCAATCTTCGCACTGACTTTTTTCTTTGTCTTTTCCCATTCATTTGTACCCAATTTATTTAATTTTGGAGAGGCTCCTTCTTTGGATACAAACTTACGAATCAAACGGAATTGTTCCAGTGGAACCAACAACACATCATCCCCCTTGTAGGCGATGTGTAAAAAATCCTTGTGAATACCATCCACTTCTTTATTCACAATTCCTAGGTATTTCCCAATTCCATGTTGGTTGTGAACCACATAATCACCAATGTTTAATTCTTGATAATCATGCAGCACTTCCGCATTTTTAAATTTATTTGAATACCGACTAGACGTCTGTTTTTTATGGAATAATTCTTTTCCGGTATAAACGCTAATCTTCTCTTCTAAACAGCTAAATCCCTCTACCAATTTTGTTTCTAATACCGATATTCCCTTTGGTAGCTCATCGGTTTCTTTTACGATTTGATAGGGAATCTGTTGTGTTTCAAATACATTTTTAATCTGCGCCATCTCCGCATGTTCTAAGCAGATCAACACACGATGACGCTCTTTGACATCCATGATTTCCTGCACGGTTCTCTCTAAGCTAATATCGCCTAAAGACATGCTCATGATCTTTGATGACACCGGCTTTTTATAATCCACAAACATCCCAAAGGTAATCAATGAATGTTTCTTTACAATATCCTGCAACTCTTGAAAGATAGAAAACTTACATAGGGCACTTCCCTCTTGGAAAAGCTCTTGCATATACGTAATATTTTCTTCTTTGATGTGATGGATGCGTTCTTTTACTTCCTCATCACTAGAAAGGATGATGGTCGCAGAAGGTTGATAATCACAGATGGTTGATGCATGATCTAAATACCCATAGTATCGATATAAATAGTTCTGGGCATCATGATTGGCAATCAAATCCAAATCCTCATTGATTTTCTCCGTTAATCGCTCCTGCATCGTTGGTGTTAATTTATTCTTCTGCTTCTCTAGTTCTTCGTTGACACGAATGGTAATCGTTGCGATATCCTCATCGGTAAACAATAGATTGTTTGCGGGAATGATGGATACCTGATTGATCACCTCAATGGTACGTTGCGTAGAAATATCAAAGAAACGAATGCTATCGATGATGTTATCAAAGAATTCAATACGAATTGGATGTTCGTAGTTCATGGAATACACATCGATAATGCCACCTCTTGATGCATAACACAATGGTTGATCCACACGACTAACATGCGTATAACCAGCCTCAAACAACAAGGTTTTTAAGGCATCATAATCCACTTCATCATCACGTTTTATATTGATGACATGTTGTTTGAAGGTTTCTTTTGAAGGTTGAAAACGAATGGCAGCAGCCGTATTTAAAATTACCACATAGGGACGATCGTCTAAAAGCTTGGCCATTGTTTCCATCTGTGCAGCCTTGCTTTCCGGTGAAGAGGCAATGGCTTCCACGCGCAAGGATTCCTCCACCGTTAATAAAAGCACATCCTCTTTTAGAAATGGCTCTAAGCGATCATAAAGCTTTTGGGCGTTGTATGTATTATTTTTAATCACAAACATACTTTTCGGTTCTAAGCGATACGCACATGCAAGTAACAATGCTTCTTCACTTAAAGATAGATTCCCCAATTCACTTTTTCCCTGTAAGATCGATTGTACTGCTGCATTATCGTATAATTCCTGAAGAAGTATATTCATAGTCTCACCTTATTTTCTATTATATTTACTCATTGTATCAATGAAGGAATGCGACACGCTAAAGATGGCAGCATCTTTTGCACAAGCAACCGCTTCTTGATAATCCTCTTTTTCTTCCTTACGAATTTTCCCTAATACCCAGTCTACAACAGGCACTCTTGCATCTTTTCCAATGCCGACGCGAATGCGGTTAAACTCTTGTGTATGCAAATGGTTGATAATGCTCTTCATACCATTTTGTCCACCCGCACTTCCTTTTTCACGTAAACGAATCTTACCAACTGGTAAATCTAAATCATCATAGATGACTAGAATATCTTTTGGATCGATGTGATAAAACTTCACTGCCTCAATAACAGCTTCCCCAGAATTGTTCATATAAGTCTGCGGTTTCATCAATAAGACCTGTTCTCCTGCAATTCTTGTCGTTGTTACCAACGCTTTAAATTTCTTTGTGCTGATGGATTCATGTAATTCATCCGCAATGGCATCCATAACACAGAACCCTGAGTTATGTCTTGTATTTTCATATTCTTTACCTGGATTTCCTAATCCGACAATTAATTTCATATGTATATCCTCTCAATTCCTATAATTCCTTATAAAGTTTATCATAATACGTTAACAATTCCTATTCTTAATCCTTTTTTTCATCTAGAAAAACTCCCTTCTTTTTTCTAGATGAAAAAAGACAAGAGCCCTTTTTAAAAGAGCTCTTGTACATTCTTTAAATTCTATTTTTTTACACTTTCTGCATACGCAATGGCACTTTGATTATATGCATACATAGAACGTACAACATTCTTTAATGTTTCATCGTATGGACCATGTACCACTTTATTGGCATAATCAAAGACGCTACAAACAATGGTCATGGATGCTTTGTCATCACTGATGACAACCGTATAATCGGCATGTAACTTCTTCGCATAGATATCTAAAATATCGATGTAATAGTAACCATCTTTTGCATTTGGTGTTACGGTTTGTCCATTGACTGTGAATGTATAGGAAGAAATATCCTTTCCATTTTCTACCGCAAAGTAGTGCGTCATGGCTGTTTTGGATGTCACTAGAACGCTAGTTCCCTTGTGTGTGATACCTGCAACTTGTCCCTCTACACTTGCCTTATATGCATCAAAGACGGAATCAGAAATTGTGATCTGTTGTTCCTCAGCTGGAAGAATGGCATTTGCCAATGTATCCGCGTTATGGTTGAAGTATAGCTGTGTTTGCGCACCATAATTTAACATGGCTTTCACAACCGCTACCACTTCACTAGCATAGTTTCCTTGAAGAATAGCCTTTGCATAATCCTGTACACAATATGCACCAAATGTGTAGGTTTCCTTTGCACCTGTATGTGCAACGAATGTAATCTGATCGCACATTTGAGGAGCATTGACTTCTACCATGAAGCGATACAATGTTTTTCCATCGTGTACGATGGCTGCATTCTTTAGTTCGGATACCATCACACGTTGTGCTTGTTTTCCTTCGACGAAGACATCTACGTAGGCTTCCTTATTGTTTAACACTTCATCACTTAATGTTAAGTAGAAGTTCATCGCGATGTTTCCTTTTAAACTAATGGAGTAAGATGTTACCTCGATTGGTAATACAATGGCTTCTAAACGCGTCATCAAGTCTTGTTTTGCCTGTGATTCTTGTAGGAAGGCAATCATTTCTTTAGCACGGTTTATGGTTGTTTGTGTTTTGCTTTCTTCTGCTGCCACAACATATTGTTCTGCACGAGTAATGGCCATCTGTTCTGGATTTGCTTTCTTATAGACATTGATTTCTGCCATACTTCCAAAGCCACCATTTGCATCCTTGATGACAAGTTTTACATAACGTGCTTTTTGATCATTCATCATCACGGTCTTCGTTTCTGCATTTGCTTCCCAGATTCCATCACGAACAACCTTCGTATAGGCATCTGCTTCTGTCGCAATATATAAATCGTATTTTTTCACAATACCATTAGTACCATTTTGTCTAGGCACAAATTCTACTTTATCCAATGGATAGGTTGCACCCAAATCTAATGTGATGGTAAATGGCAATGGTGCATTTCCACCCATATAGGCAGAGTGCCAAATGGTTCCCACGTTACCATCAATCATATTGCTTGCTTGTCCACTTTCGGCTTGTGTTTCTTGTGTGGATGCGGTAATGCTCATCTTGGTTTTATCCAACATTGTTAAATCTCGCTCAAATGTCATCAATTCATAAAGGTTAACCGCATTTCCTTCTTTCACTTCCACGTGGAATCCCTTTGAAATTCCAATGAAGCTTGCTTGATAAACATCATATTTTTGTTCACGTTCTGTGATACCCGTTTGTTTAACAAAATCATAAACAGGAACCTTGCGATTTTGTCCATCTACCATGTATACATTCCATGCATGTACATCAGTATTCTTTTCTACAAATAATACAACGGTATGAATATCTCTTTCCTGATCAAATAGGAAGGTTGCTTGTTTGGCTTCTGTTTGCGCATTGGCCTGCCATGCACTCGCAAGATTTCCATCGTTGATATTGACTCTTGTATCGTTTTCAACTGCATCTTGTAAAGTTGCATTGGTTGCGGTATTCCCCACACGATTACCCGTTAGATAATCTTTTGAGAACTGCATAACTTGATTTTTAACACGATCCATTTCCTGGGCAATAGCGACTGTATCAGAACTTCCATTGAAGTTGCGGATACCATCGATAAAACGGTCAATCTCCTGTGCCATAGCAGGATTGGATTCTTTTAAATAACGCAATTTTTGAACATCGCGAATGGCTTCAAATAAACGTTCCGTTCTTGGTGCACTACGTGTAACTGGAACCTTACCTGCCGCTACATCTTCACGATCACCAGGATATACCATCTGCACATCACCAGTTTCAAATAGACGGTGACTTGCATCCGTTAATGGATCTTCAACCCAAGCATCATATGCCCAACGCATATATCCATCGGTATGGAAGTTTTCACCCATCCAAATAGTCCAAGCAGCTTCACAAGGATCGTATAGGTTATATAGGTTTGGTCGATTTCCTGTACAAGTGTACATTGTTGTGATTAAGCCTTCTTCTTTACGTGTATCGGCTAAGTTGCGGAAACGTTCTACACCATAGTTGATTACACTATTGATATTTGGTGATACATGATACATCTGTTCCCAAATATTTGGAATGACACGGTTGAATGCACCAGAGATTTTAAAGACATGACCATCTTTATTCTTTACGGTATGAATTAAATCAATCGCATGTTGCATATCGGATTCACCACGTTCATCCATGGCCATCCATACATGATCAAACCATCCATGTGCATCCAAATGATCCTTAAAGCTTGTTAAGAATGATCCCCAAACCGTTCTCCATTCTTCACTACCGACCACATAGCTCTTACTAGATTGACGATTTAGTGCTTCATCAAAGTAAGCTACTTTATTCCCCCAAGGAACGATGGAGTAACAACTGATATTTTCAGCTAAATTATTGTCGAATACAAACTGTGCATATTTATCAAACAATGTAAAATCAAAGGCAAATGTTCCATCGGCTTTCTTTGTCCATTTGACCATAGATGGTGAATCATCATAGGTTTGGTGATTCCATGGTTCTTCACAGATTGTGGCCATCACGGTTTTACCCGCATTGTCACGATATTGTTGAAGATGTGGTTTTAAGATTGCTAGATGTTGTTCTGATAATAATTCAACATGATAATAACGTGCAGAACTTTGTACGTAGTTCCATAATTCAAGATAGAAACTTCCTGGTTCTGTAATGGATGGTTGTACAAGATCAATGACTTCTATGGTTTGTGTAAAGGAAATCAATTCGTTTCCATCTTGATCACAAACAGAAATTGTTCCCGTATACATACCTGGTTTTGCGGACTGTGGAATGTTCATTTCTACCCAGATTGGCGCAACGGTTGATTTTTCTAATGTCATCGTGTCTCCATAGATGATGTCTGGTGTTAGTATACCATTTGGTCCCGCACTACCATTTCGAGCTGCCTTTGTATATTTTAAGAAGGCAGGTTTCATGTTCTCTGCGGCAATCACATCGTTGTTTGCGTTTGAAAAATCACTTGCCTTTACTTGCACATTTGTATACTCTTTTCCTCTTGTTAATAAGACGATTTCAGAATATACACGATCTCCTTTCCATCCAGTTACCTGATTTTCCATCACTGGATCTTGTGCCTTTAACTCATCATACATATTCTTGAAGTATGTTTTATTCGTTGTACCATAACTTCCATGGAAATATAGGTTTCCTTCTTTTACGGTAATCGTACAGGCATTAGATGTGACTACAGTTCCATCGGCAGTTTTTGCTTGTACTGTGACGGTTGTTGAACCGGCTTTTTCTGCCACTGCTTTATCATCTACAATGCGTAAAATATCTGGATTTGCAACTTGCCAAGTAAGCTCTTTTACATTTGTATTGGTTGGAGTAAAGGTAATTGGCAATGCCTTTTCATCTCCCACTTCGATTGTTAAGGTTTCTGGCAATGCGATTTCAGTCGGATATACATCCACTGCTTTTGTTGCGATTGCGACATAGTCAACATAACCTGCATTTCCACCAGCAGCTTGATTCTTTTCACCAGTCATCATCACTTTTAAAGTATGTTCTGCATTCGGATCTAGTAATGTTGATTCAAACTGTAATTGTTGGTAAAGCTTAGAACCTTGATGATATAAATCTTTGGTTGCAACTAATTTACCATCAATATAGAAATCCGCAATCCCTAAGTTTGGTTCAAAGTTTCCATAAACACTGATCTTATCGCCTTTGAATTTCATTTCATAACCACAAGTATCTGGTGAAATTGTGGTACTTGTCCAACGTCCATCACGTTGATATAACACATCCAAGTTTTCATCACGGCCCCATTCACCAATGTAGTGGAATTGGTTTAATCCAGTTCCTAATGTATTGTCATTAATTTTTACTACATCATATTTTGCTTTTGGAGCAACTGTAATTTTATATTTGTATTGTTCCTGTTCTTTTGTAGCAGTAACGATGGCTTCGCCAACACTCACTGCTGAAACAGCACCGTTGTTTACGGTTACGCAAGCGTCATCACTTGCCCATGTGAATTGTTCTGGCAAGTTGAATGGAAGTTGATAAGAGCTTCCTACTTCTAAAGTATAAACACCTTCATATAGGGATTTGTTCTTATACACTTTCGCAAAGTCTACATAGCATCCATAACCTGTACTGGATGCATTCTTTCCTACAAAGCGTGCTTCTAATGTATGCACACCATCGGCTAAGCCATCCACAGTAATTACTTTTTGTTGATGTTTTTTCGTAGAAGAATAGTAATCAAATTCCCCTTTTACTTCTCCATCAACACGAACACTCAGTTTTCCACCAATCGGTTCAGTAACACCATAGAACTCTACTTTATTCCCTTCAAACTTAAAGTTGAATCCATGATTTACATTATTTGCATCATATCCCAATCGATAGAATCCATCCTCTTTATACTCTGGGGCAATATTGTGTTCATATTCCCAGTTCCCTTTAAAATCAATCTGATTCAAACCATTACCACGATTACTATTGGTAAAGTTAACCGTTGTGATGGTTGTATCTGCTCCTTGTTGTACTTCTACATTCGTATCGGCCTTAAGATTCATCGTCGGTAGCATCGTTACAACTAAAAAAGCAACAAGAACACATTTCATTATTTTCTTACCTATGTTCATCTTCTTTTCCTCCTTTTTTGATGATTTGCTTGTTCCCTACTCTTATTTTTCTTGTCCTTTCACTCTCCTTATTGTAGCTCTATATAATTCATTATACACTAGAAAAATAGAGTATTTCTACCATTTCTGTAAGCGTTTTCGATATATGTGTCTTTTTTTTCTTAATACATAAAAAAAAAGTCCATGTCAGGAACATGAACTCTTTTAATTGTTATGCTTTATCTGGAGTATAAACGATTTTTAAACGTCTTTGGTTTCCTTCTCCTTCACTTACAGTTGAGATGTGTTTCATATCTTTTAAATGATTATGAATTGCTTTTCTCTCATCTGCTGGCATTGGATCAAGGATAGCGTCTGTTTTACTTCTCTGTACAGTTTTCGCAACTCTAGAAGCTAAAGAACAAACTTTTTGATATTTTTCTTCTTTATATCCATTGATATCAATTAACACACGAATGCGTTTTTTAAATTCACTAGATACTGCAGTTTTTAATACCGCATTTAAAGATTGTAATGTTCTACCATTTTTACCAATGATAATCGCATTATTTTCTGCATCTAGATTTACTTGATAGAAATCATCATCTTCACTTACTTCTACAGTCACTGGCATTTCAATATTGTTGAAATACGTTTCTAAGTAAGTAACCATGAATGCTTTAATATCATTTTTACAATATGCACTAATCGTTGCTTTACTTCCAATTCCTAAGAATCCGCTAGATTCTTCAAGAACGGTATACGTAAGTTCCTCTGGTAAGACGTTTTTGTCTTTTGCAGCGATTGCTAAAGCATCATCTACATTTTTACCTGTATAATTCTTCATATCAAATTCTCCTAGTCTTTAATGAAAAATTTATGAACAACAACGTTTTGTCCTACACGGATAATAGATCCTACTAACCAGTAGAATGACATACCTAATGGCCAGTTGATAGCGAAGAATGCGATCATGATTGTACTCATGTACATATACATGTTCATAGATCCCATCATACCAGACTCTTTTTTAGGTTCTGCATATTTCTTTTCTTTCACATGTTGTTTTTGTTTACGACGTTTTGCCAACCATTGAGGCATTTTGAATGATAATAATTGGAATACGATCATCAACGCAAAGATTACGATAGAAGCAACAGATCCTGCTTTAAATCCTTCGATTGGAGATTGAGCAAGGTTGATTCCAACAAAGCTACCAGTGATTACACTGTATGCACGTAATGTTGCTTGGTACATACCTAAGATTACTGGGAACTGAATGAATGTAATCAAGATTGTTGATAATGGGTTGATCTTATATTTTGCATATAAGGCTTGCATTTCTTGAGCCATTGCCATTTTTGAACGATCATCTGTACGTCCAGCATATTTGGCTTGGATTTTCTGCATTTCTGGCTGAATCGTTTGCATACGTTGGTTTGCAACCTGTGATTTCAGTGAGAATAAGAAAATCAATAACTGAATCAAGAATGTCGCAACGATAATACCGATACCTGCATCTGTAACAGAAGCAACTAAGTTGATTAACTGTGCGATTGGATAGACGATAATACCATTAAACCAACCTTCAGCGATTGCATCTTTGAATGTTGTTTTATGGATTGTAATTTCATCTTCAGGTTTTAAGTCTTTGTATTTTTCAGCTTCTGGTGATTTTGGTTCAAAACCTACATTTTTCTTTTGAACTTGTTCTTCTTTGATCGTGATAATAGAATTTACAAATGTTCTACCTTTGTTATCTCGTGGTAATGTACATCCTGTTAAGGTAACCACAAGGATTAAAACGACAAGAAGCATGTTCTTTTTTTCTTTAAAAAATTTTCTCATTTCTTTGTCTCCTCGCTTAAGTGCCTGCTTTTATATTTTAACTTTTTTAACCAATCTTTCCAAGACTTTTTTATTGTTTGTATAATTTTCTTCATGATATTTTACACGAGCAAGAATAATCGTATCGAAATTCTCATCAAAAGTGTAGATTTCACGAACCATACTGCGTACTTGACGCTTTACTTTATTACGAACAACCGCATTTCCCATCTTTTTTCCGACAGATAAGCCGACACGTGCATGATCCATCTTTCTTGGTTTAACATAAATGACAAAGGAAGGACTGGAATAGAAACGTTTATATTTCATAATCTCTGAGAACTCTCTAGTGTCTTTTACACGAAATTCTTTTTTCATAATCTACTTCCTCCCTTTTAGCGTACTACTACAAAAAAATCACCCGAAGGTGATTTTTTAAGCTGATAACACTTTTCTACCTTTGCTACGACGACGTGCTAATACTTTACGTCCTCCAACAGTAGCCATTCTGGCTCTGAATCCGTGAGTTTTCTGGTGTTTTCTTTTGCTCGGTTGATATGTTCTTTTCATTAAGAGCCACCTCACTTTCTTTTTTCTTTATACAAATTGAACATTGCTTAGAAATTATACATAATATCGGGTTATAAGTCAATATAATACTGACAATTCTTATAATTTTTAATTTTGCCCTTTCTATATATAGTTTATATGTGGATTCTTCTTAAAAATAGTGGATAACTTCCATGTTTTCACCCCTGGTGGAGTTATCAACGGTAAAAGTTTGAGTTTTACACGATATTTACACCCAATTTTCTCCCTGTTTTCCACTCTATGTGGAAACTGTAGATAAGTATCTATAAGCCCTTAAAATAGGCTTTTTTTGATTGTTGAAAACCTTGGATAACGCAATCTTCACAAAATCTTTATCCACTTTTCCACTTGTTGATAACAATTCCACAACTTATCCACAAAGTTCTGCACGTTGATAACTGGGGAAATATTTTTTAAGCCTTTAAATATGCTATTTTTCCTTTACTTTCCTGTGGAAAACTTTATAATTTCCCTTTTTTCATAGTTTTTTTACCACAAATATAGTAAAATATTAACTGCTAAAAAGGAGTTTTCTATGTCAAATTATACAACTGCACAGCTAGATCAAATCTGGCAAATGACCCTTTCATTAATGAATGAAAATAATCGATTTGACGAAGCCATTTTTAATGTATGGTTTAAAGGGGATACTCATATCTACGACATTGATGGCGAATATGCGACCATTGTAGTTCCATTTAAAGTACACCGTGACCTTCTTATGAAAGAAATTGACTTGGTTCAAGAGAAATTAGCGTTGGTTTTAGACCATCCAATCTCTTGTCAGATCCTATTAAAGTCAGAAGTGGACATGGTTGAATCAAAATCAACTTCAAGTCGACGTTCTCGTATCTTGTTTGAAGATAAAATCCGTAAAGATTATACATTCGACAGCTTTGTCGTCGGAAACAACAACCGTGAAGCCCAAGCTGCAGCTCTTTCGGTTTGTCATTATCCTGCAACTTACAACAATCCCTTGTTTATTTTTGGGAACTCTGGTCTAGGAAAGACCCACTTGTTGCATGCCATCGGTAACTTTGTAAAACAACATAAACCCGATGAAAAAGTCCTATATATTTATAGTGAAGACTTTGTAACCATGCTGATTGAAGCAATGAAAAATAAAAATGTAGAGGAAGTAAAGGAGATGATCTGCTCCGTTGACTACCTATTAATCGATGATATTCAACGTTTAAAACAGAGTACCTCACAGGAGATTTTCTTTAACCTTTACAACAAATTAATTCGTGATAATAAGCAGATTGTTATCACAAGCGACATCCATCCAACGGAATTAAAAGGTATCGAAAACCGCTTAATATCAAGGTTTTCGAGTGGTTTGTCCGTTTCGGTAGGATCTCCGGAATTTGAAACGGCCAAAGCCATTTTACAAAAGAAAATCGAAGGTCGTAATGAAGAGATCATCATTGAAGATCAAGTGTTGGATTTTCTTGCGACGCGCTTTGCAAGCGATGTTCGTAAGTTAGAAGGATCCCTTAATGAATTGTTCTTTAAGGCGGTTCTATACAATCCAGATACGATTAACTTAGCCTTTACCCAAGAGGTATTTAAGGAAAATCCAGTGATTGTGCAGGAAGATGAACTATCACCGAAACAGATCAAACAGGCGGTTTGTGATTATTATGGATTAACACGTACGCAGATTGAATCAAAATCACGGACAAAGTTAATTGCGAATGCACGTCATATTGCGGTCTATTTATGCCGTAAACATCTGCAGATGCCATTTGTGAAGATTGGCTTCGAATTTGGAAATCGTGACCACTCAACCATCATGTCAAGCTACGATAAGATGAAAAAATTGTTGAAAAAAGACGAAACATTCCAACAAGCGGTCTCACAGATTGAACGCAAGCTTGGGGTAATGTAGAAAAGTTTTACACATGTTTAAACTTTCCATCCACAATAAAATTTGGTAAAATAGACGTATGTTATGGGGATTTTTGGACTTTTCCACATTTTCCACATACTTATTATTGTATCTTTAATAAATAAATATAGAAGGGAGTTTCACCTATGTACTTCAAAATCAGTAAAAAAGAATTTTACAACTCATTAACAACCGTTGCTCGTGCAATCTCAACGTTTTCACCATTACCAGCATTCTCTGGTGTAAAGATTGAAGCAACCTTAGATCAATTGATCTTAACAGGGAGTGATTCAAATATCTCAATTCAAACAACATTATCAAAATCAGAAGATTATATCTTAGAGATTCATGATATGGGATCTATTGTCATTGAATCAAAATATATTCTTGAAATCGTTCGTAAAATCGATGGAGATGAAATCGAAGTCGAAACGATTGATGGAACATTAACAAAAATCGCTGGAACAAATACCGAATTTAAAATCAATGGTATGTTATCTAGTGAATATCCTGGTATTGATTTCTCAAAACCAAAAGAATGCTTCACACTTTCTGAAGATTTATTAAAGAAAGTCATCACACAAACCATCTTTGCGACAAGTGATAAAGAAACACGTCCTGTTTTAACAGGTGTAAACTTTGAATGCAAAGATCGTAAATTAAGCTGTGTTGCAACCGATTCTTATCGTTTAGCGGTAAAAACAATTGAATTAGAAAAAGATTTAAGTTTCAATATCACAGTTCCTAGCAAATCTTTATACGAAGTCTTAAAGACATTAGTAGGAGAAGGGGATGTGGAAATCGCTGTAAATGATAAAAAAGCACAATTTATCTTAAACAACACGATTATTCAAACACGTTTAATTGATGGTGTTTATCCACAGACAAACCGTTTGATCCCACTACAATTTGATTACGAATTAACAATCGATGCAACGGAATTATTAAATGCGATTGACCGTGCAAGCTTTATTAAAAACAATGGTATTTCCGTAATCAAGTTCTCCTTGAGCGAACATGAATGTGTGTTAACAAGTAAATCGATTGAAGTTGGTTCTAGTACCGAAGTATTAAATACCGCAAGCTTTACAGGCAGCCATTTAGAAATCAGCTGCAACGGACGTTTTGTCTTCGATGCGATCAAAGCCTTAAGCGGAAGTTTAGTAAAATTCAGCCTATGTGGAGAAATGAAACCATTCATCATTCAATCCGTGGATGATGACTCTGTGTTACAGTTGGTTTTACCAGTTCGTACATACGCATAAGAAACTATGTAACATTTGGAGAAGGACAATGATGTCTTTCTCCTTTTTTATTTATTCTTGTCTATTTCGGCTCTTTTGCGTTCTTACATGCATTTTTTTAAGTCTTCTGTATTGTTTTATAGGGGGAGTAAAAAGAACGCTTAAAAACCATAGAAATCGTTTGGTTCTATAAATGTCAGATAAATGCTTAAAACTCGCTTGAATTTTTGTATCTTATTGTATAAATACACAAAAGACAAAATAAATTAAAAAAATATTCTAAAAATTCCTTTTATTTTCAAATAAATACGCCCTAAAAGTAACAAAAAAGCCCTTAAATATGATATAATATTATAGAATGCGAGAGTGATTTTAATATGAATATTAAGTTAACTAGCGAGTATGTAACATTGGGCCAATTATTAAAAATGGCGGACTTCATCTCTAGTGGAGGCGAAGCTAAATTTGCAGTAAAAGAACTCGATATTTCCGTTAATCATGTAAAGGAAGATCGCCGTGGAAGAAAGCTATATCCAGGGGATGTAATCGTGATTGAAGGGAAGAAAATTACATTGTTATGATGTTATCTGAAATTCGATTGTATCAATTTCGAAACTATGAACATGCAACCCTTTCCTTTCGTGAAGGCATTCATATGATTGCTGGAAAAAACGCACAGGGAAAGACTAATTTTTTAGAGGCATTGTTGTATTTATCCACAACCCGTTCGCATCGCACAAACAGCGATCGGGACTTGATGAAAGAGGGATGTGATTCCTTTTTTATACAAGCCAATGTCCAAAAACAAAAGGGAAGAGAAGATATTAAGATTGCGGTCAATCAAAAGGGGAAAAATCTTTTTATCTACAACAATCCGATTCGACGGGTGAGTGATTTTATAGGGGAATTTAATGCAGTCATGTTTTGTCCAGATGACATGTCTTTATTCCATGACTCTCCACGCGTAAGAAGACGCTTTGTGGACATGGAACTAAGTAAGATTAGTAAAACCTATGTATCGACGTTATATAAAGCGACAAAGCTTTTAAAAGAACGCAATGCATATTTAAAACAGGAATCGTTTGATCCTGCATATTTTGAAGTATTAACCGCATCGCTGGTGGAAGAAGAAGTAATCATCATTCAACAGCGTCACTATTTTTTAGAAAAGCTGTTACAGAAATGCAACGCTTTCTATACCGATTTATCCAATGATCAAAGCGATTTTTCCGTTTTGTATCATAGCTGCATTCCGTTTTCTGAAGACAAAGAAACAATGAAGCATGAATTACTGGAAAAATATAAAAAGCAGATGGATCGTGATCGTTATTTAAAACAGACGGTTACAGGTATCCACAAAGAAGATTTTACCTTTATGATCAATGGAAGAGATGTCTCTACATACGCATCACAGGGACAAAAAAGAAGTGTTTTATTAGCCTTGAAAATAGGCATGGTATATATGATTCATGATATTATTCATGAATATCCCGTCTTATTGTTGGACGATGTATTTTCTGAACTCGATGCTTTTCGAAGAGAAAAATTATTAACCTCTCTTCCTAAAGAAGTGCAGATTTTCATATCCACAACCGATACGACGGAAGCAGAGAAGATTAAGAAATTAAGAACGGTTACTGTTTGGCAAGTACAAGACGGTAAGTTCATCAAGGAGGATATCTATGGACGATAATCAAAGAAGAGAAATCGAAGAATTAGAAAATATCAAGGTTGATCATTCTTATACAGCGGATGATATTCAAGTGCTAGAAGGATTAGAAGCAGTACGAAAAAGACCAGGGATGTACATTGGTTCTACAAGTGAACGCGGTCTGCATCATCTTGTATGGGAAATTGTGGATAACTCCATTGATGAGGCTTTAGCAGGATTTGCTACCGATATTGATATTGCGATTGAAGAAGGAAACATTATCCGTATTGAAGATAATGGTCGTGGTATGCCAACCGGAATTGTAGAGAAATCTGGAATTTCAGGGGTTGAAACCATCTTTACCATTCTTCATGCCGGTGGTAAATTCGGTGGTGGTGCTTACAAGGTATCTGGTGGTCTACATGGTGTAGGTGCAAGTGTTGTAAACGCCTTAAGTGAATGGTTAGAAGTTACAGTTTATCAAAATGGAAATATTTATTTCATGCGTTTTGAAGATGGAGGAAAGCCTTGCGGTTCTCTAGAAATCATTGGAAAAACGGATAAACATGGTTCTATGGTTCGCTTTAAAGCCGATCCTACCATCTTTACAGAAACACAGGTTTATGACTTTGAAACATTAAATAAACGTGTTCGTCAGTTGGCGTTCTTAAATAAAGGAATCGCTTTAAATCTTTCGGATGAACGTGCCGAAAATCCAAAACATTTGGAATACAAATATGAAGGTGGTATTCGACAATACGTTGAATATTTAAATAAAAATAAAACAGCCTTACATGAACAAGTTGTTTATGTAGAAGGCGTTATCGATGGTATTCTTGCCGAAATCGCGTTGCAGTATAACGATGGATACATTCCAAATATCTATTCTTTCTGTAACAACATCAATACCATTGAGGGTGGTACACATGAAGATGGCTTCCGTTTAGCCTTAACAAGAATCATCAACTCTTATGCAAGAGATAATGGCATCATCAAAAAAGATGAATCGTTAGCAGGGGATGATGTTCGTGAAGGATTAACAGCTATCATTTCCGTAAAACACCCAGATCCTCAGTATGAAGGACAAACAAAAACAAAATTAGGAAACTCTGAAGTTCGTAAAATCGTATCCGGAATCTTAGGAGAACAATTAGAAAAATTCTTCCTAGAAAATCCAGATACAGCGAAAATCATCGTTGATAAATGTATTCTTGCTAGCAAGGCGAGAATGGCTGCGAAAAAAGCGCGTGAATTAACAAGAAGAAAGAATGCTCTTGAAATCACATCCTTGCCAGGAAAATTGGCAGACTGTTCAAGTCGTGATGCAAAAGAGTGCGAGATCTACATTGTCGAAGGGGACTCTGCCGGAGGTAGTGCGAAACAAGGTCGTAACTCTCGCTTCCAGGCAATCTTACCATTGCGAGGTAAAATTCTAAATGTTGAAAAAGCACGTTTACATCGTATCTTTGAAAACAACGAAATTCGTTCTATGATCACAGCCTTTGGTTGTGGTATTGGCGATGAACTTGACATCACAAAATTGCGTTATCACAAAATCATCATCATGACCGATGCCGATGTCGATGGTGCGCATATTTGTACGTTGATGTTAACGTTCTTCTATCGCTTCTTACGTCCAATTATTGAAGGTGGATATGTCTATATCGCCATGCCACCATTGTTCAAAATTCAAAAAGGACAGCGAATCGAATACGTATATGATGAATCAAGCCGTGATGAAGTCATTCAAGAAATGGGTGACAATGTCAACATTCAGCGATATAAAGGGTTAGGGGAAATGAACCCTGAACAGCTATGGGAAACAACCATGGATCCAGCTTTCCGTACATTGAAAAAAGTAAATATTAATGATGCAATGGAAGCCGATAAAGTATTTGAAATGTTGATGGGTGAAGAAGTTGGCCCTCGACGTGAATTTATACAAGAAAATGCTGTTTATGCAGAATTAGATGTTTAATTGGAGGTGTAGGATTAGATGGATTTAAGCAAAGATAAATTGAAAGAGGTCGACATTTCCAAAGAGATGCGAAAATCCTTCTTGGATTATTCCATGTCTGTTATTGTTGATCGTGCATTGCCAGATGTACGTGACGGATTAAAACCCGTTCATCGTCGTATCTTACATGCAATGAATGAATTAGGAATTGTCGCAAGCAAACCATTTAAAAAATCAGCTCGTATCGTTGGGGAAGTTATTGGTAAATATCACCCTCATGGTGATACAGCTGTTTACGATGCCATGGTTCGTATGGCACAAAACTTCAGCTATCGTTACATGTTAGTCCAAGGTCATGGAAACTTTGGTTCTATGGATGGCGATGGTGCTGCCGCAATGCGTTATACCGAAGCAAGAATGAGTAAAATTGCGATGGAAATGTTGCGTGACATCAACAAGAATACGGTTGATTTCGGACCAAACTATGATGGGGAAGAAACCGAACCAAAAGTCATGCCAGCACGTTTCCCAAACTTGATTGTCAATGGTGCAGTCGGAATTGCCGTTGGTATGGCAACCAATATTCCACCACACAATTTAAGTGAAGCAATCGATGCGATTTTTGCGATTATGGATGATCCAGATATTACGGTTTTAGAATTGATGGAAAATTACATCAAAGGACCAGACTTCCCAACAGGAGGTACGATTCTTGGACGTAGTGGTATTCGTCAAGCATATGAAACTGGACGTGGATCTATTATTACACGCAGTAAATACAATGTTGAAGAAATGGATAACGGAAAACACCGTATCGTTGTTACCGAAATTCCATACCAAGTAAATAAAGCAAACTTAATCAGTAAAATTGCGGATTTAGTTCGTGATAAACAAATCGATGGAATCACGCACTTAAACGATGAATCAAACCGTGAAGGAATCCGTATTGTGATTGAATTAAGAAAAGATGTACAAGTGGAAGTTGTGATGAATCAATTGTTCCGTTTAACATCTTTACAAACATCATTTGGTGTTAATATGCTTGCCCTTGTCAATGGTGCTCCAAAACAGATGGGTATCAAAGAGATGTTGCAACATTATATCGATCATCAAATTGATGTTGTTGTACGTCGTACACAGTTTGACTTAAAAAAAGCAGAAGATCGCGCCCACATCTTAGAAGGGTTACGTATTGCCTTAGATCACATTGATGAAATTATCGCCTTGATTCGTGCAAGTAAAAACGATGCAGAAGCACGTGCAGGATTGATGGATCGATATGCATTAAGTGAAATTCAAGCAAATGCTATTTTAGAAATGCGTTTACGTCGTTTAACAGGATTGGAACGCGATAAAATTGAAAATGAATACCAGGAATTATTGGTTACCATTGCCGATTTAAAAGATATTCTTGCGAATCATTATCGTGTTATCGAAATCATCAAAGATGAATTAACAGAAGTTAAAAACCGCTTTGGTGATGAACGTCGTACCGATATTAGCGAAGCCGATTATTCTATGGAAGATGAAGATTTAATTCCAGTCGAAGATGTCGTAATCACAATGACAACAAATGGATATATTAAACGTTTACCAATCGATACATATCGTACACAAAACCGTGGTGGACGTGGTATCAAGGGTATGAGTATCAATGAAGATGATATCGTAGAATTGTTAACAACGATGTCTACACACGATTACTTATTGTTATTCACAAACTTTGGTAAGGTATATCGTATGAAAGGTTATAAGATTCCATCTGCTGGAAGAACCGCAAAAGGTTTACCAGTTGTAAATTTATTAAATCTTGATAAAGAAGAAAAAGTTCGTGCATTAGTACCAGTGAAACCAGAAAGTGAATCCGAATATTTATTATTCGTAACACAAAATGGTTTAGTTAAACGTACACCAATGAGTGAATTTGATTCTATTCGTCAAAATGGTAAAATTGCGATTACATTACGTGATGGCGATGAATTGATGGGTGTCAAAGAAACAACTGGTGATGATGAAATCATCATCGCAGGATCAAATGGTAAAGCCGTTCGTTTCCACGAAGAAGGTATCCGCCCAATGGGTAGAACAGCAAGTGGAGTGAAAGGATTTAATGTTGATGGTTCTGTCGTTGTTGGTATGGCAACTTCAAGAGATGGTTCTCACTTATTAGCCGTTAGTGAAAATGGTTATGGTAAACGTACTGCCATTGAAGAATATCGTTTAACAACACGTGGTGCAAAAGGTGTTAAAACAATTAATATCACATCAAAAACTGGTGATTTAGTCTCTGTTCGTGCCGTTAATGGTGATGAAGATGTGATGATTATTACTAATAAAGGTATCATCATTCGTATTGCCGTTGAAAACATTGGTATTTATAGTCGAAACACACAAGGTGTGAAACTAATCAATGTAACCGATGGTGAATCTGTTGCGAAGATTACAATTGTTGAAAAGGAAGAAGAAATTCTTTCTGAAAATGAAGAAGCAATTGACAATACAGATAAAGAATGATATAAAAAATAAGAAAACGTAGATAAGGATAAGTAGTTTGATTTAGAAGCAAAGAGAGATAACGGCTGGTGTAAGTTATCATTCGAATCATACGAAATCAACCTTGGAGTAAAATGATGAATTGAGTAGTCATTTTCGGTAGTTCCGTTATAACTTTTAAGGATTTATAAAACAGCTTGTTTTATAAATTAAAAAAGGGTGGCAACACGAGGTATCGTCCCTTTCGGGCAATACCTCTTTTTTATTTGCATAAGAGTTTTTAGGAGGAAAAAAAGTATGTTAGATATGAAATTCTTACGTGAAAACGTAGATCTTGTTAAAGAAAATTGTCATAAAAAATTCCAAGATCACAAAATTGAATTAGTTGACAAAGTTGTTGAATTAGACAAATTAAATCGTCAATTAAAACAACAAGGAGACGATTTACGTGCAAAACGTAACTCTATGAGTAAAGAAATCGGTGGATTGATGGCAAAAGGTTTAAAAGAAGAAGCAAACCAAGTAAAAGCGAATGTTCAAGCTATGGCTGATGAAATGAAAGACATCGAAGAAAAAGAAGCGAAGATTGCTGCAGAAATCAAAGAAATCATGATGACAATTCCAAACATCATCGATCCAAGCGTTCCAATTGGTAAAGATGATTCAGAAAACGTGGAATTACAAAAATTTGGTGAACCAGTTGTTCCAGCATTCGAAATTCCTTATCATACAGATATCATGGAAAAATTCAATGGTATCGATTTAGATAGTGCACGTAAAGTTGCAGGAAATGGTTTCTACTATTTAATGGGTGATATCGCTCGTTTACATTCATCTATTATCTCTTATGCTAGAGACTTTATGATCAACCGTGGATTCACTTATGTTATCCCTCCATTCATGATTCGTAGCAACGTTGTTACAGGTGTTATGAGTTTTGCGGAAATGGAAGGTATGATGTATAAAATCGAAGGTGAAGACTTATACTTAATCGGTACAAGTGAACACTCTATGATTGGTAAATTCATCGATACAATTTTAGATGAAAAAGAATTACCATATACTTACACAAGTTATTCTCCATGCTTCCGTAAAGAAAAAGGAGCTCATGGTATTGAAGAACGTGGTGTATACCGTATTCACCAATTTGAAAAACAAGAAATGATCGTTGTATGTAAACCTGAAGAAAGTGCTGACTGGTTCGTTAAACTTTATACAAACACAGTAGACTTATTCAGAAGCATGGATATTCCTGTTCGTACATTAGAATGCTGCTCAGGTGACTTAGCGGATCTTAAATGTAAATCTGTAGACGTTGAAGCTTGGAGTCCAAGACAGAAAAAATATTTCGAAGTTGGAAGCTGCTCTAACTTAACTGATGCACAAGCAAGACGTTTAGGAATTCGTGTTAAAGGTGAAGATGGAAAATATTTTGCACACACATTGAACAACACAGTTGTTGCACCTCCAAGAATGTTAATCGCATTCTTAGAAAATAACTTGAATGAAGATGGAAGTGTTAATATTCCTGAAGTCTTACGTCCATACATGGGTGGAACTGAAAAATTATTGCCTAAAAAATAAGAATGAAAAATAAAAGAGGAAAATCATGCATTTTCCTCTTTTTTTGTGTTTTCAGACTATTATTTTTAATTTCATTAAAAATGTAAAAAAGCCCATAAAATAAGCCTTTTGATGCTTTTTTACGCATATTTCATGCTTCTTTATTTGCATCGAGATACTTTTATATGAATAACCATACATCTCGTTGCATCTATATTTTTGTTTTTTTTGTGTTTCACGTGAAACATTTTTAACGATTGTTAGAAATTTTCAATTTTGGTTGCAAACATCAAATTTTATGATATAATATAGAAGCTACTACAATGGTATCTTCTGAATTAGGTCAGGTCGGGAACGAAGCAGCCTTAAGGGAGCTCTATCATGTGTAGTAGTTTTTAATTTATAAAAAAGTAGGTGAGACAGATGCATGAAAAATTTATGAAGCTTGCGATCAAAGAAGCAAAAAAAGCATTGCTTAAAGATGAAGTTCCAATTGGCTGTGTCATTGTAAAAGACGACAAAGTGATTGCACGCGGTTATAACTTACGCGAGTCCAAACAAAATTCCATCGCACACGCAGAAGTCATCGCGATTCAAAAGGCATGTAAAAAATTAGGAACATGGCGACTAGAAGATTGTACTCTCTATGTTACCTTAGAACCATGTCCAATGTGCAGTGGTGCAATTCTACAATCACGTATTAAACATGTTGTCTATGGTGCCTACGATCCAAAGGGTGGATGCATCGATAGCTGCATGCAGATGTATAAAATAAAAGGATTTAATCATTATCCAGAAACAGAAAGTGGGATTCTGGAAGAAGAATGTGCACAACTATTAAAAGATTTTTTTAAGGAAAAACGCAAACGTAAAAAAGCAAATACGGTTCAAATAAGCAACTAGTATTTGCTTTTTTTATTTAGTAGAGGCTAGTGTTTATGGTATAATAAGAAAGATAGAAAGCAGGTGAAGTATGGGATATAAAGCATTATATCGTACGTATAGACCTAGTAGTTTTGATGAAGTTTATGGACAACAACACATAGTTCAAACACTCAAACATGCTGTCGAACAAAATAAAATAGCCCATGCATATTTGTTTTGTGGACCTAGGGGAACAGGGAAAACGTCCATTGCCAAGATTTTTGCGAAGACTATTAACTGTACATGTGAAGATCATAAACCATGTTTAACATGTGATAACTGTTTAGCTGTACAAGATGGAAGTCATCCGGATATTATTGAAATCGATGCTGCTAGTAACAATGGCGTAGAGGAAGTACGTAATCTAATCGAAAAAGTAAAATACGCTCCATTAAAAGGAAAGTATAAAGTATATATTATCGATGAAGTGCACATGATGTCTACAGGTGCCTTTAATGCGTTATTAAAAACCATTGAAGAACCACCTGCACATGTTATCTTCATTATGGCAACCACTGAGCCACATAAGGTTTTACCAACCATTATTTCTCGTTGTCAACGTTTCGATTTTACAAAAATTCCACAGAAAGAAATCGAAAGTCGACTTATGGAAGTATTGGATAAAGAACATATTCAATATGAACAGGAAGTTGTTCGTATTGTTGCTCAGCTTGCGGATGGTGGTATGCGTGATGCCTTATCCATTCTAGATCAGTGTATCGCATATGCACAAAACAACTTAGAAGTTCATCATGTTAATGAAATTTACGGTATCACAACGGTACAGGAAAAGATTGATATGATTCATCAAATCGCAACGAAAGATGCCGTTTCCTTACTAAGTAAAGTAGATTCTTTTATTGAAAAGGGAATTGATATCAAGCGATTAACGGTTGATTTAGTAGAAATCTTAAAGGAAACTATTATCTTTGAATATACAAAAGATTCTTCTTTATTAAGTGTATTGAATGGGGAAGAAGTAAATGATTTGTTGGGACAACTGAGTAGACAGAAACGTTTCCAAATGATTCATGTATTAATGGAAACGTATGATAAATATCGTAATGCGGCAAATGTTGGTTCGTATTTCGAGGTTTGTTTATTAGAAATGTTGGATGATCGTGTTGAACAAGCACCTCAATCTAGTGTACAAATGGTTTCTCAACCTGTGAAACAGGAAGTTAAAAATGTTTCACGTGAAACATTTGAACCAAAACCACTTGTTAAAAAAGAACAACCGAAGCCAATTCTTCAACCAAAAGAAGAAAAACCAGTATTAGAAGACTTCATATTTGAACAACCAGATGATGACAATAACTTTGAAATTCAATTGGAGCCACAAGAGGTTACACCAAAAGAAGAACCAGTAAAACCAAAAGAATTCAAAGAGATTAAACCATTAGAAGACGAATATGTTCTAGGCTTATTAGCTGGTGCAAATAAACCAGAGAAGAACCAAGATATCAGCTGCTTCTTAAGAATAGACGATATGATGATGGATCTTAAATGGGCAAAATCAGCGAGTTTACTAAAAAACAGTACCATCGTTGGTAGTGGAAGCAACTATATCGTCATCAGCGTAGATAACCAAGCAGAAGCAAACGCAATCAATGAAATTGATAGTAAGAATGAATTTAACGAGTTTATCTTTGAACTACTACATAAGAATAAAAAGATATTTGCGATCGATAAAATAAGCCAAAGAAGAATTATTCAAGAGTTTAAGGAAAGAATGATTAGCGGTACATTACCACAACCCATCATTGTAGAAACAGTCGCAATGAAACAAACAGGGAATGTGGAAATGACACAAGAAGAAACAATCTTAGATTTATTCGGTAAAGAAAATATTATTGTAACGGAGGAATAACACTATGAATATGCAAAATTTATTAAAACAAGCACAGAAGATGCAAAAAGAATTGGCAAAGATGGAAGATTCTTTAAAAGAAGAAACATACGAATCTACAATGGGTGGAGGCGTTGTGAAAGTAACAGTTACAGGAAACATGGAAGTAACAGATATTACATTAGCTGATGATGTCATCGATGTAGAAACAAAAGAAGATCTTCAGGAAATGATCAAAGCAGCAGTCAATGATGCCTTATCAAAAGCTAGCACAGATAAAGAAAAGAAAATGAATGCATTAACTGGCGGAATTAAAATGCCAGGTGGATTCTAATGTATCCTAAAAAATTTGAAGCTTTAATCGAAAGTTTTCGAAAATTACCAGGTGTTGGTGCAAAAACCGCAGAACGCTATGCCTTCCATGTGATTGAGTGGGATGAAGAAACATTGGATCAAGTCATTGAGAGTTTAACAAATATCAAAGACGGATTACGCAAATGTGCAATCTGTGGCAATCTCTCTGAACAAGAAGAATGTGAGATTTGTAAAGACCATGAACGTGATCATTCCATCATCTGCGTGGTACAGAGTGCCAAAGATGTTATCGCAATGGAAAAGACAAAGGAATACCAAGGTGTTTACCATGTATTAAATGGTGTAATTTCAACATCCAAGGGAATCTTACCAGAAGATATTAATATCAATGGTTTATTAGAACGCATCAACGAAGATACAAAAGAAATTATCATTGCGACAAATCCAACGGTAGAAGGAGAAACGACTGCATTATATTTATCAAAGCTATTAGAAAAGTATGATGTGGTTGTCACAAGAATTGCCCATGGACTTCCTATGGGAGGACATTTGGATTATGCGGATGAATTAACGTTGATTAAAGCAATCGAAGGACGTAAAAAAATGTAAGAAATCGTGAGAAATCACGATTTTTATTTTCATTCAATGTCATAAAATGATAAAATAATAATCCCGTTTTCGACAGTTTGTAAATTTAAAAATAGCCTACAACCCCTTAAATAAA
>SAMEA104404106__coassemble_486_pt1 | contig 41007 bp, 39 predicted proteins | sample SAMEA104404106__metabat2_high_PE_075 | metagenome-assembled genome bin SAMEA104404106 (sample SAMEA104404106) | Balaenoptera acutorostrata
TTTAAGTGGCTCTGTCTAGCGTTCAAGGTGGCTCTCAACTAGCGAAATATTCAATTAATAATAATTCTATGTATAGTAATAACAAAATAATGTAATTTAAACCTCTGAAATTGCCTAATTTATTGGCTTTTGGAGGTTTTTTATTAATCTATATGGGAATGTATGGATCACGTTTAAAGAAGAAAAAGGATGTACATAAGATTAAGAATAATCGTAAAAGAAAGCTTATTACAAATTATATTTGATAAAAGCAAAGATTTTAGTTAAATATAAAATATTTTTGTAAGAGAATGTATGTTAGGGAAAATTAAATAACTTTAAATCAAGCAATCATTTTCGTGATTGTAGTATTAGCATTTTGTGGTGGAATTTTTATAGCGAATCAGTATGGAACAAAAGCTGCAGATGAAACAGTAAGTAAAACTACAAACTTGGAGTTTGAAGATATTGACGAATTAGCAACTCAGGAGTCTTATTGTCACAAGTTAATTCTTATGACGAATCAAGGAAAATAATCGGTTTAAACATTCCGTTTACAAATAACAAATATGTATATAGTTACAATGTAATTATAAAAGCAGGTATCGATTTTAGTAAACTTGAACATAACATGAATGAAGAAAAAAAGATTATAGAGATACATATACCTCAATCTAAAATTCTAAGTTGTGAAGTAGGTATAGATTCGTTTGAAGTTTATTATGAACACGAAAGTATTTTAAAACAATCACATTAGAAGATACCAATAATGGTTTAAAAGAACTTCAAAAAGAAGCAAAAAAGACTGCATTAGATAATGGTATTTTAGAAAAAGCAAAATGAATGCAGAAACTATAATGAAAAGCTTCTTTTCTGATGATGAATACAAGGGTTGCAAACTAGTGTTTGATTACGAAAAGGAGGAAAAAGATGAAAAATAAAAAATGAAAAAAACCTTATATCTTTTTAGGGGTTATCGCAGCAGCAATTTTTATTTTTTACTTATTATTATTTTTGACTAGATAAGATTCATAGCTATGATTTGGTATTACCAGCTAGTTAAAAATACGATTAAGATGAGCAGAAAAATAGACGAAATAAGTTGTTTTTCTGTTCTATTTATTTATAATAACTACGTGAAGGTTTAGATGATAGGCAATCAACAGAAGGAGAATATAAATGGAGAAAAAAATAATTAAAAATGCAATCAAATGTAATTATTGTGGTGAAGTAATTGAATCAAAGTCTGTACATGATATTAAATATTGTTCATGTGGAAAATGTGCTGTTGATGGAGGTCATGAATATCTAAGAAGATGTTTTGTTAATACACCAGAAGAAGACTTTGAAGAATGTTCTATTGTAGAAAATATAAATAATTAAAAGTTATCATTCAAGGTAGCTTAGTTGATGATTTTAAAATAGAAAATTGTAGTTTGAATACAATGAAAAGCAATCAAAAACATGTAATTGATTTTTATATAATCATGACTGATTTTTTTGTTTTTTAATTTATGAATATTATTTTAGAATTGTTCTGTATTGGTTTAGCGATTATAATAAATTTTTATAAAAAATGATTGACACAGCTCTTAAAGAATGTGAAAATACGTTAGGTTAAAAATAGTATTTTTATATAAGGGAGTAGTATTGGGAAATGAATGCAGTAGATAGTTTTGGGACAGAAAGAATTAGTAAGATTTTATTAAAAATAGCACCGCCGGTTATGTTGGCACAGCTGATTCAGGCACTTTATAATATTGTAGATAGTTTATTTGTTGGAAAGTATGCAGAAAGTGGTTTGACTGCTTTATCGATTATTTATCCTATTCAGTTGTTAATGATTGCGTTTGGTGTAGGGATCGGGGTTGGTCTAAATACCTGTATGGCTGCACAGCTTGGATTAGGACATAAGGATGAAGCCAATGAATATGCGAGTGTAGGAACACCTGTAATTACTGTCGTATGGTTGCTTTTTGCGGTAGTTGGATGGGTATTTATGCCATTTTATGCAAGAATGTCTTCTGATTCAATAGCAGTTATACAGGATGTTATTGCCTATGGGCGTATTGTATGTGTTTTCAGTTTTGGTCTTTTCTTAGAAAGTGTTTGGACAAAAGTTCTACAGGCAGAAGGGAATATGAAAACACCGATGTATGCACAAATTTTTGGGGCACTTACAAATATTATATTAGATCCAATTCTTATTTTTGGTATGTTTGGATTGCCTAGTATGGGAATCACTGGAGCAGCGATTGCGACTGTCTCTGGACAAATTGTGGCAGCTATCGTTGTATTTCGAAGAGGGTATCGAAAATCTTCGTATGTATCCGATAGTGAAGAACGAATTCAATCCATCTTTCGTTTAGGGATTCCTAACATTTTGATGCAATCATCGTATACACTTTTTATCTTTGGGTTAAACTTAATTTTATCAACGTTTTCCGATCAGGCAGTTACTGTTTTAGGTCTTTATTATAAATGGCAGACATTTTTCAACATTCCGTTTAACGCCATGATTACTTGTGTGGTGCCAGTTATTAGCTTTAATTATGCGATTAAAAGTTTAGATCGTTGTAAGCGAACCTTGCGTGATTCCGTTATTTTCGGGATGATCTTTATGGTGTTAGCCTTTTTATGTTTTATGTTTGTTCCAATTCCATTGTTAAAAGTATTTACTACAGATCCAATGGTATTAGAAATTGGACAGATTGCTTTTCGAATTATTTCATTTAGTTTCTTTCCAATTGTTACTTCATTATTGTTTCCAGTCTTCTTCCAGGCAGTGGGATTTAGTGTTAAAAGTTCGATGCTTACAGTCCTTCGTACATTAGTATTGTTTGTACCATTAGGATATGTATTTTCTCGCTTTGGTTTGACTTGGTTCTGGATGACGTTTGTTGTAACAGAGGTGATCACGACTTCTGTTGGTTATATTTTTTATCGAAGCTTTTTAAAAAATCCATATCCTAAAGAAACTATACAAAAAATGCCCTCATATTAAGTGAGGGATTTTTTATAGTTTGACGTTTTCTTTTTTTAATGATGTAAGTCTTCGATATGATAATGGATTCACTCCGTATTTCTTTCTAAAGACTTCTGCAAATTTTCCTTGTTTAGTATAACCAACTTCTAAAGCAATTTCTCCGATGGATTGCTTTGTCGTTGTTAATAGGTACGCCGCTTTTTCCATACGTAAATCGTTTAGATACAGTGATATATTTTTTCCATAGACGCCTTTGAAGTAATTCTTTAAGCTTGTTTCACTGATTTTAAAGTGTTCAGCAATGGTTTTGATTGGGATATGTTGTTTTAAATCACTAGCCAGCATGGCTTCTGCTTGCTTCGCAATTTCTACTTGTAACTTGGTATAAAAGGTTCTTGTTTCATAAGTTGTATTCGGCTTTTGATAAAAGAGTTCATGAAATAATTGAAGGATTGTGATTTGTAGTAAATTACTCGATTCATTTTGTTCAATTTGTAGTAATAATTGATCGAATATTTGTTTCATCTGATCGTTTGCAGTTGAAATAAAGGTATCGGTTTGTAAAAAATAAGTTGTTTTTAATTGATCAAGTGGAAACGAAAATAGCTGAAGCAGTGGATTTTCCTTTTTGAAGAATGCTTCATCAAAATATATGGTAAATCCCTGATATTCATCCATAGGAAAATAAGAATCGCTTTGGCAGTTTTGAATACTGAGACAATATTCATGTTCTTTTAAATACATATACGAATGATCATCTAATAACAATTCAATCCGTCCTTTGATGCAGTAGTTAAATTGTAATGGTGGCAAGTTGTATTGTTGGATGGATGATTGTGGTATTTGTTTTGTATGAATATCGAAATAACAAAATGACATATGGGGAAAAATCGTAATATAATGCGTTTTTGAATATCCATCTTCATATGTTTGTTCAAATATATAACCATATTTTGTTTGCTTATGTTTGATTTGATGTTGATGTAAATAGTTCATCAAGGGTTTATCATTGTTGTTTTCCATATAAAAACCTTCCTTTTCTATATCATAAACTATTTTTTACTGTCTGATAATACTATTTTTTGTGTTTTCTAAGTTACTTGCTAGATGGGGCTAAATTACCGATATAGGGATAGAAGTATTAATTGGATGAATGCTATACTTTGTTCAAGTTAGATAAGGCTAATTTCGAAGGAGGTATCGTATGAATCCATTAAAGTGTTTATGGCAATGGTCGAAAGCATATCATGTAGCTTTTTTCATGAGTGTTTTATGTTCAATTTTGGCTGTGATTGCACAAATGATTCCCTATTTTTGTATTGTAGAAATTGTAAATAAGATGTTTTTACAGGTGAGGGAGTTTGCTGTATATCGCAACTATATCATCATTGCGTTGATTAGTTTTATTATGAAGGTTGTGTTATCAAATCTATCCGCACGTTTATCGCATCATGCAGCTTATCACACACTCGCTGATTTACGAAATAAGGTATTAAAGAAAATGGTCATGTTGCCGATGGGAAGTGTACTATCGAAGTCTAGTGGGTATTATAAGCAATTGGTTGTTGATCGTATTGAAGCGATGGAAGTACCATTTGCACATGTTCTTCCAGAAATGACATCGAATATTTTAGTTCCAACCAGTATTATTGTTTATTTGTTTATCCTAGATTGGCGTATGGCTCTTTTATCATTATCGACATTAGTAATTGGAATGGTCATTATGAGTATTGGTATGAAAGATTACGCAACGGAGGGTCAAGGTGCATTAGAAGCTAGTCAAAAGATGACAAGTGCAATTGTTGAATATATCGATGGAATCGAAGTTGTGAAAGCATTCAGTCGTTCTGCTGGTTCTTATGCGAAATACAAAGATGCAGTCAATGATAATGCGAATTATTTTATTGATTGGATGAAACGAAGTCAAAAGACGATGTGTACCTACAATGCCGTTTTACCATCGTTATTACTTGGTGTTTTACCTGGAGGTATGGCACTATGGATATGTAATAAGCTTGATTTAATCACGTTTTTAGCAGCAATTGTCTTTGCGGTAGGATTGATTGAACCAATTATGAACTGTTTCTCATTTGCAAGCAGTATTGCGATGCTTGGTAAAAATACAGAAGAAATCAATGCAATCTTAATCGCAAAAGAATTAAAACATACCAAGGAAGAAGTTACAATTGAAAATCATGAAATCAAATTTGATCATGTAAGCTTTGGGTATCAAGCAGATCAAGAAATTTTACATGATGTAAGTTTTACTTTAAAACCAAATAGTGTAACTGCCATTGTTGGCCCATCTGGTTCTGGAAAATCGACGATTGCAAAATTACTAGCTGGGTATTGGGAAGTTACGGATGGTAAGATTACCTTAGATCAACATGGTTATCAAGATATTCCGATGAAACAATTGATGTCTCAAATTTCTTATATCTCACAACACATTTATTTATTTGAAAATTCAATTTTAGAAAATATTCGAATGGGGAATCAACAAGCTACAGAAAAAGAAGTCATTGCAGTATCGAAGGCTTGTGGTTGTCATGAATTTATTGAAAAATTGGAACATGGTTATCATACGAATGTAGGTAGTAAAGGCTTGCAACTTTCAGGTGGCGAAAGACAACGTATCGCAATTGCTAGAGCAATGTTAAAAGATGCACCAATTGTGATTATGGATGAGGCTACATCGTTTATTGATCCTGAAAATGAAGCAGCCATTCAAGCTTCATTAAGTGCTCTTACAAAACATAAAACTGTCTTTATGATCGCCCATCGATTATCAACGATTGTAGATGCAGATTGCATCATCGTTTTACGTGATGGACATGTAGAAGCCATGGATACGCATCAAAACTTACTTCAAACGTGTTCGCTTTATAAAGATATGTATCGAGCACATATGGAAGTAAAAGATGCGTAGGGAAGGAGTCATCATATGCTACAGACAATCAGAAAAATTTATGATTTTGCGCAAGGGTACCAGGGTTTATTAAAAAAATCATTATGTTTTGCCTTCTTGAATGGAATCTTTGCGGCACTACAGTTTTATGCATTATATATTGTTTTAGAAGCTCTCGTTCAACAAGATCAGGATATAAAGATCGTTTGGTTATCATTGCTTGTGATGGTGGTATCCATACTAGGTAGAATGATTGCTTCGTATTTCTCAATGAATCAGCAAACAGAAGTTGGTTATGGCATGGTTGCAAAGAAAAGAATCGCAATTGGGAATCGTTTGCGTTATATCCCAATGGGGTATTTTAATAAAAATAATATTGGAAAGATTACAGGAGTTGTCACTACGACACTACAAGATGTCGAGAATGGTGCACCCATCGCATTAGTAAGCATTGTTGGTGGAATTATGAATACATTTGTTTTAATTCTATGTTTGTGTATCGTTCACTTACAATTAGGCTTACTAGCCGCAATTGGCATGATTGGGTATTTGTTCATAACCGAACTTGCGACTAGCAAATCAACGAAAAATGCGAAAAATCGACAAAAAGGGCAATATAAATTAGTGGAATCCATTCTTGAATACATTCAAGGTATACAAGAAGTAAAAGCATTTGGATGTGAAGATGAGCAATTATCATCGGTTACAAATGCAATCACAAAGAGTGCAGATGAAAACATTGGGCTAGTGAATAAAGTATCTCCTTATTTAACAATCCAACAACTGCTTATTCGTCTTGTGAATGTGGCAATGTTAGCATTGACACTGTATTTATTTGTGAATGAAGAACTTTCCTTTGTTACAAGTGTCTTCTTTGTGATTTTATCATTTATGATATTTAATGGTTTAGAAACTGCGGGCAGTCAAATCACCATGTTACAAATGTTAGCTGCTTCCATTGATGAAGCAAATGCGATTGATAAAACTCCACTCATGGATGAATGTGGTTCTAAACAGACACTGAACAATCATGATATTATATTTAAAGATGTATCCTTTGCTTATGATCAGAGAATGGTTTTAGAACATATCAATCTTACGATTAAAGAACATACCACAACCGCTATTGTTGGTCCATCTGGTTCTGGTAAAACAACCATCTGTAATTTAATATCTCGATTTTGGGATGTATCCTCTGGCTCAATTTCAATAGGTGGAATTGATGTGAAAGATTTTACGTTAGATAGTCTAATGGAAAACATCTCTATGGTCTTTCAAAATGTATATTTATTTGCGGATACAATTGAACATAATATTGCCTTTGGATGTAAAGATGCAACTCATGAAGAAGTAGTCGCAGCTGCTAAAAAGGCACATTGCCATGAGTTTATCATGTCCTTAAAAGATGGTTATGATACAGTTCTTGTGGAAGGTGGTAATACGTTATCGGCAGGACAATGCCAGAGAATTTCCATCGCAAGAGCAATGTTGAAAGATGCACCAATTGTAATTTTAGATGAAATTACTTCATCGTTAGATCCAGAAAATGAAAACCTAATTGTGGATGCCCTAGAAACCTTAACACATCAAAAAACAGTAATTATGATTGCTCATCGTTTAAAGACGGTAAGAAATGCAGATCAGATTCTTGTATTAGATGAAGGAAAGCTTGTACAACAGGGTAATCATGAACAATTGATGAAGGAAAAAGGCATTTATAGTGCGTTTATTAATATTCGAAAACAAGCAACAGAATGGAAGATTTAATAGAAAGTCTTGCACGCTAAGATCAAGGATTTTAAATAGCCGAGAAGAACGATAATAGATTCTACTCGGCTTTTCTTTTTAAAAAGATGATATTGACAAGGAAACGAATCAAAATCAGGGTGATTAATCCCAACATGACTTTTATATAGTCTTATAGTTATTTTCAAATTGGTAATTGCTACATCAATAGTTATATCTGTAGCAGAAAAATTGATTGTTTGGTCTAAGAGATTCGTAAAGTGGTGCATAATCTTTTCCTATTTTCATGCAAGGCTTGATCGTGTTTAATAGGGAATACATAAGTATAGACACGATAGATTATATAAGATATCATAGTGATATAAAAAGGAGTGTCATTATGGAAAAAATCAGAAAAAGAATCATTTTCCACGGAGATCTACAAGGTGTTGGATTTCGATACAAAGCAAATTATCTAGCACAGTCACTAGGTCTTACAGGATGGGTAAAGAATGAATACGATGGAACTGTACACATGGAAATTCAGGGTACTGAGAAAGATATTAATGATTTGATTATGGGTCTAAGAAAAGTAATATACCTTGATATTCAATCGATGGATATAGAGATTATACCTATAGAACCTGAATCACAGTTTTTTATTCGTTAATGATAGAAAGTAAGTAAAAAAACAACTCCAAATATAGAGTTGTTTTTAGATTTATATAAGTAATTAAAAATCTGATATAGATAGCTGGGCTAATGAAAACGAGTTATATTATTTACGATTGCTTTTTTTTACTTCAAGATCAAAGTCACAGACATCTCCACCCCTAGCGATTGTTTTCGTACGATTCCAAGAGAGGTTTGGATGCATATGACCATAACAGATATCATCCGTTGTACAAAAAACAGGAGCTAGTTCTAGGCAGTCTAGTTCTTTACAGGCCTGAAAGTAAGGACAAGTTTTCATATCAAAACGAACATGACCTGGTTCTGTTGGATGAAAGACAAAATCAAATCCAGCTTCTTTCTTAAATAACTTTGGCATCAATTTTCCAAATAACCATGGCATGATACGGTATAATCCAGGTATACGACAGAGTTTTTGTATAGAAGCTGCGGGAGCTTCCATCAACTCTAAGAAGGTAGTTTGTGCAAGTTCTGATGCTTTATCTTTTGGCATACCAAGTGCCATAAGTGCTCGAAACGTAGCGACAACTGGATAAATATTATTGTGTAAATGGCTAATTAAATCCGGGCATTTTTCATGATCGTTTCGACATAAAATCTCATATTCCTCATCCATGCAAGATACAACACGTGCACCTAGATCTGCATCAATAGATTTTACAATCTGTTGTTTCATTTGTTCAAATCTTGTCTGTTTCATTTAAATCCTCCTTTACTTGTAAAAATCGGATCATTATAAATTGCTGCTTTTTAAATGGTTTGGTTACTGATATCATAGTATCACTGTTCATATCATTGTCAACAGCATTATAAAAAATAAAGTAGCCTAGGATGCGTCTTTTTAAATTAATAAAAATTAAAACCACCAGTTTAAGCTGGTGGTAAATATGATGTGTACAATGAAAATAAAGTAAATCTTTTTAATGTTTAGGGAAATCGTTTGTAGTGATTGCGACATCCTCAATAATATCGTCATCATAGTTATAATAGACGATCACAATGTGTTCATCATCTAACAACCAAATTTCTCCATCTGCTCCGCTTAACACACTATCTGGTTTTCCCCAAGCGTCATTTAAATCTTCTCTTGTTTTTCCAACTAATTCAGTCTTTAGTTGTTGTTCTTGTGTGTCTTTGTTTACTTTGTTCAAAGAAGGGATTGTTTCAATTTCTTTCTTACCACATCCAACAAGACCAACTGCCATGAATAAGGATACCATTAGTATTGTGAATCGTTTCATGATTTCACCTCCATATTATTTCTATCTCTACTTATCTTATAGCATTTTTAGCTCTCTTTTAAAATATATTTTGTATGAAAATCGCAAATATCATAAAAAGTTAAGAAATTGGTATGCAAAAATACCAATTGATATTTTTTTTATATAAACTTTAAATTATGATTCTAGAATAGTTGAATTTTTCATGTTATAGTAAGAATAGAAATAGGATTCCTTTATATGTAGATGAATGTTATACAAGGAGGAGTATATATGAAAATAAAGGATCGTTTAAAATGTTGGTTTTTAAAATATCGAGCATATATCGTTGATTTAATTAGTGATCCCATGATTGAAAAATCAACTTTAACTGCAAAGGACTGGGATAAACTCTATCGTAAAAAAAAGAAATCATAAGTTTCGGTCATTCGTAGAGATAATCATAATTGTTAAAGCATGATAAGAGTTAAGGAGCAAAAGCTCCTTTTTATGTTAAGTATGCTATAATATACGGTACAGCTATAAGCAATAAATTAATAAAAAGGAAAGGTTATAAAAAGGTATATAAAATGAAATTTATTCATTTAGGAGATTTACATTTAGGTAAAAATGTTAATGGTTTTAGCATGATTGAAGATCAAAAATATATTCTTGATCAAGTTGTTAAGATTGCTGAAAATAGAAAACTGGATGCAGTTATCATTGCAGGTGATATCTATGATCGAAGTGTTCCATCGGAAGAAGCAATCAAGTTATACAATGACTTTTTAAAACAGGTCGTATCCAAAGGCATGAAAGTTTTTGCCATCAGTGGTAATCATGACTCGGATGTAAGAACAGACTTTGGAAGCTGGATGATGGAAGAATCTGGTGTTTATGTACGTGGAGTGTATGATGGAAAGGTAGATTTTATTACCGTAGAAGATGAGTATGGAAAAATCAATGTGTATCTTCTACCATATGTAAAAGCATCCCATGTAAAATATTTTTATCCAGAGGAAGAAATCACCAATTATGATAGTGTTTTTCGATGTGTGCTAAGCAAATGCAACATCAACACCAAGGAAAGAAATGTGATGGTAGCACATCAGTTTGTAGCAGGAAAAAGCGATGATCTTGAATTTGCAGGTAGTGAAAATGATGCATTGAATGTAGGTACGATTGATTGCATCGGCTATGATGTTTTTGATGATTTTGACTATGTGGCCTTAGGTCACATACATAGTCCACAAAAGATTGGAAGAGATACGCTTCGATATGCAGGATCTCCGCTTAAATATTCCCTAGAAGATACAGAAATTCGTAATGGAAAGAAATTTACGATTGTAGAAATCAAAGAAAAAGGAAATGTGAGTGTTGAGTTAATTGATATTAAACCGTTAAGAGAAGTAAGACATCTAAAAGGAAATTTAGAGGATATTCTTAAAAATGCAGTGGACAAAGAGGATTATATCTATGCGACGCTTATGGATGAAGATACAGTTTATGAGGCAATGGCTCGTCTTCGTCAAGTGTATCCGAATACGATGAAGATGGATTATGATAATAGTACGACAAGACATATCGCAGAGGATAGTGACATTGTAACAGATGGAAAATCTTTTGAAGAATTGATGAATGATTTCTTTACATTTTCAAGAGGAAAAGAATTGGATGATAAAGAATGGGACATTATTCGCAAAGTCGCAAAAGAAGTGGGGGTAATTTCAGATGAAACCAATTAAATTAGTGATGCAAGCATTTGGTCCATATGCAGGAATGGAAGTCGTTGATTTTGAAAAGTTTGGAGAAAAAGGTCTATTTCTTGTGACTGGAGATACCGGTGCTGGTAAGACAACGATTTTTGATGCGATTAGTTATGCACTTTTTAATAAGACAAGTGGTACCGATCGTGAAGTTTCATCTTTAAGAAGTGACTATGCAACACCAGAAGACAAGACCTATGTTGAATTTACATTCAGTCATAAAGGAAAAAGATATAGAATTAAAAGAAGCCCGGAATATAGGAAGAAAAAAGTTCGTGGTGAAGGGACAACACTTCAAAAATCGGAGGTAATTTTCTATTTAGAGGATGAAAAACCAATCGAAAAAGCAAAAGATGTTGAACGTAAAATTGATGATATCCTGCATTTAAGTTATGAACAGTTTAAGCAGATTTCAATGATTGCCCAAGGTGAATTTAGAAAAGTATTAACTGCGGATTCATCAGAAAGAGGAAAAATCCTACAGAAGATTTTCTCAACACAAAGATATGCCGAAATGCAAAAAGAAATGAACAAAAAGGCATCGGAGGCAGAGAAAGAAGTTAAAAATATCTATGGAGAGATTCAAATCCATTTTAAAAATGCAGTCTGCAATCCAACTAGTAAATTTGCGGATGCAATGGATGAACTCAAAACAAAAAGTGGTCAATCCGAGATTGATTATAGTGTAGATGAAAAATTAGAGTTATTAGATAGACTGATTGAGGAAGATGAAGCTCTTGAAGCTGAAATAGAAACTCAACTGAAAGCTGCATCTGCAGAAAAAGCAAAGGCAGATGAAGACTATACGTTAGGTTATACTCTTTCTAACCATTTTCGTGAGTATGACAAGCATAGACAAGAAAAAGAAAAGTTAGATGCTGATCAAGAAAAATATAATCAACTTAAAGAACACATTGAGGTGTGTAAAAAGGCAATGTATCATGTAAAACCTTCTTATGATTCTTACCATACGGCATGGAAAAATTATCAACACTCAGAAACAGAAGTTACAACTGCATCGACTGCATTGGATAAAGCAAAACAAAAATCAGAAACAGCACAAATAAGTTATAGTGAAGCTTTGAAAAAGGAACCTGATGCAAAAGAGATGCGTACTCGTGCTTCACAGATTGAAGGAGAATTGGGTCAGTATCAAAAACGAGATGACTATAAGAATTTAAAGAAAAAGCTAGAAAAGAGCGTCGCAAACCTTGAAAACAAAAATAAGGAATTTCAGAATAAGATAGAGAAAGAACAACAGGAACATGATCATCGCATTGCTCGTATGAAAGAATTAGAAGATGTACCTACACAACTTGCAACGTGCAAAACAGACATTGTAAATATGTCAAATGAAAGCAAGAAATTAAAAAAGATAATTGAGGTAGATTATCAAAAGCTTGAAACAAAGAAAGCGAACTATCTTGCCGCACAAAAAACATTTGAGGCTACATGGATGGTGTTTGAAGAATCAGAGAAAAAATATAAAGAAGCAAGAAAAGCCTATGAATATGCAATGGCTGGTATTTTGGCATCGGATCTAACAGACGGAGAGCCATGTCCTGTCTGTGGCTCATTATCTCATCCATCACCTGCAGTTTTAAGCTCAGCAGATGTTACCAAAGAGGAAGTAGATAAACTAGAAGCAGCGATGAATGAAGCTAGGGCACAAAAGGACGAAGCACTAAATCATGTAGGAACCTTGAAAGGTCAGTATGAAGGTCAAGAAACAGCATTATTAAATGAGATTAAGACGAATTATGATGAATGTAGCCAAGAAACGAATGTTTCTTGTGAGGTTATTAAAATCTTAAAGAATAAAAAGTCTGATATTGATGATAAAATTATTGAACTTGAAAAGAAGAAACATGAGTATGAAAATCAGAAAAAGGAACTTGATCAATATAAAGATGCTGAAGACAATCATAAAGATGAACTGAAAAACCTAAACGAAGACTGTGAAGAGAATAGACAACAACTCATTAACAAAGGGAAAAGTCTAGCGGAAGTGAATGCATCTCTTGATACTATTGGACAGCTATGTTTTGAAACTCTAGAGGAAGCAAAGAAGGAAATGAAGCGTTTAAATCAGGAAGCAGATTTAATAGAGAACGATATAAAAGCTAAGGATCAAGCTAATAAGGAAGCTCGAGAAGAACAAGCAACGAAACAAGGTACTCTAAAAACAGCTGAAAAGCAAAGAGATAAAGATAAAAAAGCGTTGGAGGAAAGCAAATGTATATTCCAGCAAACTTGTCAAACATATGGATTTAGGGATGAAGACGATTTTAAGGCAAATCTTGTAGATGAATCTTTTATTAAAAAGTCGGAAGCAGAATGGACGGGATACAAAAACAGAGTTACAGAAAATGATGCCGCTTGTAAAACTTCCTATAAGTTGATTGATGGAAAGACGAAACCAGATATGAGCTTGCTTGAAGAAAAGAAAACTGAGGCAACGAAAAAAGAAGAAGAATTAAGAAAGAAACAGAATGAGATTTTGAATAGACGTCGTAATAATCAAACGTGTTATAATAATATTTGTCAGTGTCATGATCAAGGTAAAGAAAAGATGGAGATATCAGAAAAGCTTCGTAATATTTCCAATTTAATCGATGGAAAGATGAGTGGAAAGAATAGAACATCCTTTGAGACTTATGTACAGATGTCTGGATTTGATCATATCATTAAGGCAGCAAATAAGCGATTAAGTCCTCTGAGTGGTGGTCAGTATCGACTTTATCGTCATGAAGATCGTGATGCGAAAGCAAATATTGCTTTAGATCTAGATATACTTGATAATTACACAGGAAAAAAACGTCCAGTAAGTTCCTTATCCGGTGGAGAAAGTTTTATGGCTGCACTAAGTCTTGCGCTTGGACTTTCTGATCAGGTAACCGCAACTGCTGGTGGAATCGAAATAGATACCTTATTCATTGATGAAGGATTTGGAACACTGGATACAAGTGCTCTAAATGATTCTCTTAAAATGTTAAGAGGTCTTTCAGATTCTAGTAAATTGATTGGAATCATTAGTCATAGAGAAGAACTGAAAGAAGTTATTGAGAATAAAATCATCGTATCAAAGACACCAAAAGGTAGTACAATAAAACAGAAGTATGGGGATTAATTGAATATTTACCATGTCACATACAAAGAGAGCTCTTAATGATAGGGATAACCTAGGATTAAGGGCTTTTTTTATGTATGAAGGAAAGGAATACAACAATCATCACTTGATAATTTAATTATAGTTAGATATAATTTGAATATAGTTAGATATAATTAGAATTAGTTAGAAAATAAATAGATGGTAGTTAAAAATATAATAGTTATTTACATATTATTTAAGCTTTGAACGTAAGAAGATATAATAGGAGATCAATCGAAAGTTATGAACAGACTAGAAAATAAAACAATAGAATATAAACGTGAATATACGGATGATATTAAATATGCTGTTATTGCATTTGCGAATACAGATGGTGGAAAATTGTATATTGGTATGAATGATGATGGAAGTGTATGTGGTGTTTTCGATGTGGATGATATCATGCTTCGTTTAACGAATTTGATTCGAGATGTGGTTCGTCCAGATGTCACAATGTTTACAGAATGTGGTATTGAGACAGTGGATGGAAAGAATTTAGTGGTACTAAATGTACAACGTGGTACTGCTCGTCCATATTATTTACATTCTAAAGGGGTTCGTCCTGAGGGAGTGTATGTGCGTCAAGGTGCATCATCTGTACCCGCATCTGAAACTGCAATTCTAAATATGATTCAAGAAACGAGTGGAGATTGTTATGAGAATGCACGTTCTTTAAATCAACAGTTAACTTTTGAAACTGCATCAGCCTATTTTCCCAATAAGAATGTGGGGTTTGGTGATGCCCAAAAGAGAACTCTAAATCTTATTAGTGATGATGGAACCTATTCTAATTTAGCCATGTTGCTTTCTGATCAATGTACACATACAATCAAAATGGCAGTCTTTGAAGGTAGTAAAAAAAGTGTGTTTAAAGATCGAAGAGAATTGAATGGTTCATTATTGAAACAATTAGAACAAGCTTATTTTTATATCAATCAGTTTAACCGCACTCGTGCTGAATTCAATGGTTTACATCGTGTTGACCAAAGAGACTATCCTGAAGAAGCAATTCGAGAAGCATTAGTAAATGCAGTTGTTCATCGTGATTATTCGATTAGTGGTTCTACTTTAATAAGCATTTTTGATGATCGTATGGAATTTATAACGATTGGTGGATTGATTACTGGCATTTCTTATGATGATATTATGCTGGGTGTTTCTGCATTGAGAAATCAACATCTCGCAAATGTATTTTATCGTCTTCAATTAATAGAAGCGTATGGTACTGGAATTATGAAAATTAATGAAAGTTATCAAGATTATGAGGTTAAACCTAAAATTGATATAAGCAATCATGCGTTTAAAATAACGTTACCTAATACGAATTTTAAAGAACAGTCATCTATGATCATGGAAAGCAATTCAAAATTTTATACAAATTTACCATCTTACAATGAGCGAGAAATCACAGTACTTGCTTTATTTGAGGAGAAAACATCGATTATTCGCAAGGATGTAGAAACTGTGTTAAAGATATCACAATCAACAGCAGGTCTTTTATTACGTAGCATGGTAGAAAATCATCTGTTATATACGACAGGAAAAGGTAGAAATTTACACTATCATAAATATCAATAAAACGAATAGGAGGGAAATAATGAAAAAGGAATGGGACTGGAAGAATACTGCTTTTCAATTGAAAATTGGAGTTGTAGGAGCAATCATCATTTTAATAGGGGATATGTTGATGGGATGGGGATTGAAAGATTTAAGTAAAAGTGGCATCGAAGGACAACTGTCACAATATCTTAGTTTGTCCGATACAAGAATGCTTATAGCGGCCATTTGTGGTTTTAGTGGTGTACCACTTGCCGTTATTGGACATTATGGTATTTATCAATTGATGAAGCCCTCTTCCTTAAAATATGCACGAATGTATGGTCTAGGAAATTTGTGTTTCTTAGCATTTGGTGGAGCTGGTGTTCATGTATCGAGTGTTGAAGCAGCATACTTTTATAAATATATGAGTGCATCTGGAACGGCTTCGGCCTTTGATTTAAGTATTAGATTTGCTTCGTATTTTCTTGTTCCTCTGTATATCATTTTGTTAATCGGTTGGGCAATCATGGTCTATGCACATATTCGAGTTATAGTCGAAAATAACTCTGCTTTTCCAAAGTGGTTTTGGATATTTTCGATGCCGGTAGGTTCGTTGCTGTTTAGTGTTGTGGGTCTACTTGGTAATTATGAAATTGTCAATGCCATCCTAGTTGGTGCATTTAGTCTAGGAAATATCTGGTGTTTAGCAGGGCATTTGTGGTTTGTAAACAAGCGAAAGGAAGCTTAAAAGAAACAATTTTATGTATAGAAATGACATCATTTCCGATATTTGTATGGATTCATTTAACAAGTTTTATTGATGAGATTTATAGGATTATAAAATAAGTCTTTGGATAAGACCAAAGGCTTTTTCTATTTGACAAACTGTGTTGGTTACTTTATGATAAAAATACTATTGCGACGGTTATAAAACAACTGTCCTGTCGACTTTATGCGACCTGCTTTAGAAATTATTACTAGGAGTAGTGCATAAAGTTTTTTTTATGTTTATTACTCATTAAAAAGGAGAATAAAAGCATGCAATTTTCACAACATTTCACTTATAAAAAAATTATAGTTACAGTATTACCACCCATTATTATGATGTTATTCACTTCTTTATATAGTGTTGTTGATGGTTTATTCTTATCAAATTATGCAGGGAAAAGTGCCTTCTCTGCAGTTGGTTTTATAACACCTTACTTGATGATGTTTAATAGTGTTGGTTTTATGTTTGGTACTGGAGGTAGTGCTCTCATCGCAAAAATGCTAGGAGAAAAGAAAGATGCGAACAAGGTATTTTCGACCTTAGTATATGCATCCATTCTCATTGGCATTTCTCTTTCAATCATTGCACAAGTATGTTTACAACCGGTTGCCATCTTACAGGGAGCAGAGGGAGAATTGTTAAATAATAGTTTGATTTATGGAAGGATTTATTTGCTAGGTACAGCGGCATGCATCGTCCAATTTGAATTTCAAGCACTTTATCAAACTGCCGGGAAAGGGAAATTAGGATTGCTATCGGCAGTGATTTCTGGATTTACCAATATAGTTTTAGATTATGTGTTTCTAGCTATTTTTTCGTTTGGTATTATAGGTGCAGCCATTGCGACCATATGTAGTCAGTTGATTGGTGGAGCGATTCCATTGCTTTACTTTGGTCGCAAGAATCCTAGTTTATTACGATTGGTAAAAACAGAGTTTCAATCTCGTGCGTTATTAAAAATCTGCACCAATGGATCATCGGAAATGGTTAATAATATTTCTATTTCCGTGGTTAGCTTTTTTTACAATGTACAACTACTTTCTTATGGAGGAACCAATTCCATTGCTGCCTATGGCATTATGAACTACGTAAACTTTTTATTCACAGCAGTATTTTGGGGATATATCTCAGGAATTGCACCCATCATTAGTTTTCATTATGGCGCAAATAATCGTATAGAGTTAAAAAATCTTCTAAAGAAAAGCATTGTATTGATTTTGTGTTGTTGTATGCTCATGTTTGTAGGCTCACAGTTACTTGCAAGAGGGATTGTTACAAGTTATGCCGCAGATGATCTAGAATTCATAGAGTTTGCGATTCATGGTTTTCGCTTCTTTGCGATTACCTTCTTATTTGCAGGTTTATCTATCTTCTTTTCATCCTTTTTTACAGCTTTAAATAACGGTCTTATTTCTGCGATTCTTTCTTTATGCAGAGTCTTTGTTTTTCAAATCCCTGCAGTGCTCATGTTACCGTATGTATGGAAATTAGATGGCATTTGGTTATCGGTTAGCATGGCGGAATGTATGACAGTAATACTTGGAATTGTATTTGTAATCAAATATAGAAAACGGTATTATGCATAGTTATAGAAATTGTCTATTGTATTCGCTTTCCAATGCAACTATAATAAAATTATAGATAATAGGAGGGCTTATGAAAACGTATATTAGTGTAGATTTAGGTGGTACAAATATCCGTGCTGCCAAAGTAGATGAAGAAGGACATATTTTACAAATGGTAAAAGACAGTAGCAATCCTGAAAAAGGTTGTGAACATGTCATGAACAAGATCATTGAATTAATCGAAAAGTTAGATGGCTATCATGAATGTGAAGGAATTGGAATGGGAGTACCTGGTCCAATTGACACCATCAATGGAAAGATTATTGTTTCAACAAATTTACCAAAATTAATTGGATATCCAATTGCCGATCATATCCAAAAACACTTTAATAAACCTGTTTTTATGGATAATGATGTAAAAGTAGCAGCCCTAGGAGAAGCATGTTTAGGTGGAGGAAAAGGTTATCCAATTGTATATTATGCTTCTATCTCGACTGGAATTGGTGGAGCCTTGGTCATTGATCAAAAAGTTGTTAGTGGACAGAATGGACACGCAGGAGAAATTGGAAATATTTGCATCGATCGAAACCGAGAAAAATATAATATTTTAAATGTTGGTGCAGCCGAAAATGAAGTGAGTGGTACCGCAATTACGCGAAAAGGTAGAGCAATCTTTGGTGATTCCATCCATCATGCAGGAAATGTGTTTGACTTGGCCAAAGAAAAGAATCCAGATGCTTTAAAAATTGTAGATGACATGGCTTATGATATGGCGATGATGTTCTCTGCGGTTGCCCATGTTGTTGACCCACATGTCTTTGTCATCGGTGGTGGAGTCATGAAGGCAAAAGACGTATTCTTTGATAAGATGGAAGCATACTATCGAAGCATGATTCATGTTGGCATGCAATCCGTTGTATTTAAAGAAGCTGAATTAGAAGAACCTGGTATTATTGGTGCTGCAATGTTACCAATGACAAAACTAAAATAAATCATCAAATAAAAAATAGGTAGTCCTTGTTTATAGGATTACCTATTTTTTGTATGGATTGGATGATAGAGAACGATCATAGATGGATTTAGGAACTACAATGTTCGCGATACAAGGTTCAACGTTTGCATCCAATTGCATTCTTGGAGCACATTCTCCATCCTTAGTAATAACGATGGGACGCTGATCCAGGACTTGAATATGAACTTCCTTTACACGACGAAAGGTCATGACATCCTGAAATTCAGGAATAACGCATCCGTCAATAAGGTGTTTTCCTTGTTTGTAAATATTCACAACTTTCGCAATTCGTAGACGACTGATTTTTTTAACCATGACAAGGTCAAGTAGACCATCTTGCATATCTGCTTGAGGAGCAGCTTTAAAGCCACCACCATAGGTCATACCATTACAGATGGCAAGCATCAAAAACTCATCTTCAAATACTTCTGAATCTGCCACAATTCTTAGCTTATGTCCTAATTTACTACAAAGACTTGTGATAATAGATAGTTTATAGGATGTTTCTCCACCACAAAAGGGAATACGGCGAAACTTAGGAATACCATACGCAACTTGTGCATCTAAACCAGCAGAACAAATGGCTGTCGCAATACCATATTGTGTTTTAATGACATCAATCTTACAACGGCTTCCCTGTATCATATTCTTTAGATCTAAAAAATCTTCCTTGCTTCCAAAATTGCGGATAAAATCATTTCCACTACCACATGGAATACAGGCAGTATCTGCATTTGGATAACCAAGTGTTCCTTCAACCACTTCATTGAAAGTTCCATCTCCACCACAAGCATAGAAACGAACAGGTTCTTGTGATTTTGAAAAAGATTCAGCAAGTTCTTTAGCATGACCTGGATACTTTGTTAAAACAATTTGGTAATCAATGGAAAGTTCATGTGCGACTTTTTCAATGTTTTTACGTAAATATGTTTCTGGATTTGTGGTACCAGAAACAGGGTTAATAATAAATATATGTTTCATGATTCAATCACCTTTATATTTCATAGTCATGATGTAACTATATCATATTTTATAGTAATATCCTAATCGGAATGAATGGTAGTTGGAATATAGGATAGAAGATATATGATAAAAAATTAGGCGAGACTGATGGTATTTTTGGATATAAAAATAGTGATAATTTAATTATCGATAATCCAATTATCTATATAGTGGATAATTATGTTCATCTTTCAATTCATATGATAAATTCAATATATTGACAAAAAATAAAGTTGGGTATATATTTAAAACGATGTTATTGATAACACTGTTTTAAATATAATAGAAGATAGAATAAGGATGAAGAATATGGCAAAACGTATAGAACAATTTGATGAAATGATTTTAAGCTGCGCAAGGAAAGAATTTTTAGATAAGGGCTATGAACTAGCTTCGTTGCGAACAATCGCAAAAGAGGCAAATGTAAGTACAAGTACGATTTATACACGGTATAAAGATAAAGAAGGCTTGTTTAAAGCCTTGGTCTCTCCGGCTGCAGAAATGTTGGTGAATTATGTAAAGGAATATTTGTTTTCATTTACATCTTTAGATGCCATGGATCAAAAGGAAAATCGCGAAGTCTATTCGTTACGTGGATATCATGGATTCATGGATATCTTATATGATCATTTTGATGAATTTCAGCTAATGGTGACAAGTTCGACAAACGGATTGTATCGCTATTATCTAGAACAAATTGTAGATGTTAATACCGAATGTACGCTTGAATTTTTTAAGGCGACAAATAATAGAGCCTATCTAGAGGGAAGGCTTACTAAGGAATTTATCCATCTTATTTCATCTAGCTTCTATGCTGGAATATTTGAAATCGTGGTGCATCAAATGAATCGAAAAGAGGCGCAAACATGCGTTTCTGAGTTATTTTTATTTTATAGTAATGGCTGGAAAAGCTATTTGTAAACAACAGGAGGTACCATATGGGAGTGTATAAGAATTTTATTCGACAGACTAAGAAACCAGAAGGTTTTATGGGGAAAATGATGGTCAATAGTATGAATTCTGGGCATGCGAAAATGGCTACTTGGGGTACAAGTAATCTTGTCGATGTACATCCATTTTCTATCATTGATTTAGGCTGTGGTGGAGGAAAGAATGCGGAAGATTTAATGTTGCGATATCCTAACGCAACCATGACGGCAATCGATTATTCTGAAGTATCGGTAGAAGCGACTAAGAAGAGAAATGAAGAACAGATCAAGCATGGAAAATGCAAGGTTTTACAAGCAGATGTTAGCAGACTTCCATTAAAGGATGAACAATATGATTTAGCGACTGCATTTGAAACCATTTACTTTTGGCCAGGACCTGTAAAAAGCTTTCAAGAAGTGTATCGTATCTTAAAACCAAATGGTCGTTTCATGATTGTAAACGAGTGTGATGGTACGAATGAAAAAGATCAAAAATGGGTGAATATGATTGATGGTATGATGATTTATACCGAAACAGAACTCATTGACTCTTTAAAAAAAGCTGGTTTTCAAGAGGTACAAGTATTTCATAATGAAGAGAAACATTGGATTAGTTTCCTTGCAACTAAATAGAAATTGACAGTAACAGCATACCATGATACTATGATAATTGAATTATCGATAACCTAATTATCAGAGGTGAGAACATGACAGTTGCAGATACAAGCATTGATCCAAAAATTTTAAAATATGCCAAAAAGGAATTTCTAAAACATGGTTTTCAAAAGACGCAGCTTAAGGACATTTGTCGACAAGCTGGTGTTACTACAGGGGCATTGTATAAACGCTATAAAGGTAAGGAAGATTTATTTTGTGCGCTTGTACAACCCGCAATTCAGGATATTGAGTTGATTGCACAGGCAAAAGAGGGTTGTGATCCATCTACCTTTAGTGATGAAGAATTGCTGTTAGCATGGGGAATGAATGATCGTACTAGTTTTTCTAAGTCCTTGCAGGGATGGTTTGATTTTCTATATGCAAGAAAAGAAGAATTTACCCTGTTGCTTACTTGTGCAGAAGGAACATGCTATCAAAATTTTATTAGCACTTGGGTTGATCGTATGACCGATAGTACGTATTTATACTTAGAAGAAATCAAACGTAGAAAGATATCGACAAGAAACATCGATGAAGATGAGTTACGTGTCTTGATGACTTGCTTTTGGTCTTCTATTTATAAGCCATTTTTATTGCACTTCAATCAAAAGCAGCTTCAACTGCATTGTCAAATCGTCTGTGATATGTTTGATTGGGGAATGATTTTAGGCATTCATCTACCAGAATAATAACGCTAAAAGCAACATAACGTATTGACTATGTTGCTTTTTTTAGGTACAAGTAATGACGCTATAGGAGTATGATATACTTATGAAATAAGAAAAGAAGGGATATTATGCATACATGGGATGAAATTAAAGACTATGTGACTCATTGTAAGCTCTGTCCACTATGTCAAACAAGAAAGCATGCAGTGATGGGAAAAGGAAATCTACATCCAGATATCATGTTTATCGCGGAGGCACCGGGCGCAAAAGAAGATCAGGTAGGAATACCGTTTGTAGGACCTGCAGGACAACTCTTTGATCAGCTCTTAGATGAATATCACGTATCCAGAAAGGATATTTACATCACAAATATTATCAAGTGTCATCCTCCGGGAAATCGCAATCCAGAAGAGCGAGAGAAAGATTGTTGTTTTCCGTATTTGCGTTATGAAACCTATTTGTTGCATCCTAAAATTATTGTTTGTTTAGGAAGAGTTGCTGCCCAAAAGCTCATTGATCCAAACTATCGTATCACAAAACAACATGGACAATGGGTCTATCGCAAGGGATATTATTTAACCGCAACCTATCATCCGTCTGCTCTTCTTCGGGATTCATCAAAAGTAGCCGATGCAAAGGCAGACTTAAAAAAAATCATTGAGAAACAACGAGAATTACAGATGACAAATCATGACAATATCTAATTGTTTATTTTTTCTTTTGACAAGAAACATGGCTTTATTTACAAAAAGTGATATTATTATAGTATTACATTGGAGGTTGTTTTATGAGAAAATCTGTAAAAATTATACTTGTGATTGTTTGCATTCTTTTAATTTTGCTTGTTGCACTTATATTTGCGGCACCACACTTTATTTTTAATTTTATGTTCTCAACACCAGAACGTTCTACAAAGGTTCCAGATTACTATATTGGAACACCACATTATAAAGTCTCTCAAGCGGGATTAAAAGTGATGAAGAATATGACGTATGAGGACGCCTATATTCAATCGCGTGATGATTTAAAACTTCATGCCTATATGTTTCCTGCAAATGAAAAACCAAAAAAATTCGTCATCGGTGTACATGGATATCGCTCTTATGCAAGACCAGAATACGCACCTTATATCGAATTTTATCAATCCTTAGGATATAGTATGTTATTGCCAGATGATCGTGCACATAGACCAAGTGAGGGAGATTACATTGGTTTTGGTGTACTGGATCGATTGGATGTTGTCGATTGGGCGAAATATTTAGTAAAAACATATGGAGAAGATGTAGAAATTATTATGCACGGTGTATCTATGGGTGGAGCGACCGTTTGTGCTGCATCAGGGGAAGAAGACTTACCGAAACAGGTAAAAGGAATTGTATCCGATTGTGCTTTCTCAAATGCTTGGGATGTGTTACATTACCAACTTCAAGATGTTGCCCATTTACCTGCGGATTATATTTTGCCAAAGGTAGAAAAATTGGCAGAGAAAAAAGCAGGATTTAATTTCCATGATTACTCAGCGGTTGAACAAGTGAAAAAGGCAAGCGTGCCAATGTTGTTTGTTCAAGGAGAAGAAGATCCCATGGTTCCAGCTTATATGGCACAAGAATTGTATGATGCCTGTGCATCCAAGGAAAAACGTTTGCTTGTTGTACCAAAAGCAGGTCATGGAGAAAGTATTGCCTTTGCACCAGATGAATATCATGAATTAATTTGTGAATTGTTTCAGCTAAAATAAAGAACAGTCTAATGACTGTTTTTTTTAGCTATGATTGTGAATCATAACGAAATATGATACGTTATATATACTACATACTATGCTTGCTTCGATGATTCGATGGTTAGAAATAATCCATATAACAAGACGAAATTAGCAATCAAAGAGAAAGGGGAATCCATGTGTTGTTTTTAGAAGAAGCCTTACACTCATATTATGATTTTGAACATGTATTACCGGATGAACTTGCTTCTTTATCAAGTCTTAGCGATGAACTGTATCAAATGACGCAGATATTATACGGTTTTGAAAAAAAGAAAGTCATTGCTTGTGCTCGTAAAGATCAAAACCAAGAACGCATCGTAGTACCTTTTCAAGACATTCCGCAAACAACATGGTATCGAAGTAAACAAGAAATAAAAGAATTACTTTATCGTAGTAAGCGATATGGCACGTATCAAACTCAATTTTCAATTAATAAAGGGTTAGGAATGTTAGGTATTGAAGAACCAGATGATTACAAAGAATATAAGGACTATCTAAAGCTTTTGTATTTTTTCTATGTGTTAAATTATTTTATCTTTCCTAAAAAGAATATCTATAAACTTTTAAAGAAGGATCATCGAAATTATCAAAATTCATTTGATGAGGGAACCTTTCATGGACGAGTGGTAACCTTGATTATAGAGAATCTGTTAACGGATTCAAATGTCTTGGATGCCTTTCTTGTTCAACAACAAGCAGTTGATCAAGGACTAGAACAACTATCAATGATCATTGAGACAATGCCAGAAAAGGTATATGATCACCACGAAGAGATTTTAAATCGAATGGATGAAGTAACACAAGTCTGTTTACAATATGAAAGTAAGGAAGGCATTTTGATACAGTTGTTTCAGTATCTTGAACAATATGCGATGTATTCTTATGCGGACGATCTGCTTTGTAATTTGACGAGTCATCCACAGTTATTTTATTATGAGCCATTAACAATGAAACCACCAGAAACTTGGAAAAGGCTCTATGTTCCGGTAGCCGAAATTGATGATTTTTTATATCGAGATGAGGTTGTTTCATTTTGTAAACAAAGTTCAAAAAAAGTAGAAGTACGCGATAAGATGAAGTTTATGGAGAGTAAGAGTGTTCTATTTTTTAAACAACTACTTGCATATGATTGGCAATGGATCAAGCAATTTCATGAAGAAAAAGAAGGTTTGTTCATTCAACTAGATGAAGATGGAAATGGATTTATTTACGCATTGAAAATCGCTGTGTTGATTCAAACCTATCATCGATTAACCAATGTTTTAAAGGTGCGGATAGAAAGTGGCCACCATACATCCATACAACCTTTAAAAACGACTTTATCCATCCATGATCAGCATCCATCTCTTTTTCCAGCAACGCTAGTCATCCGCTACTTTTTATTAGCTGCTCATGCACAATATTTGAATTGTATTCGAGATGGTGAGTATTATGGCGAATTTCAAATGTTTTACCTATATCCAGAAATCATCAATATGGAAATCTTTAAGGCTGCCTTTGATCTTCCATCACTGCACCATACGATATTATTTTTAAACCTTATGGCCGAAGAACTTATAGACATCAGCAATCGCTGATGTTTTTTTGTCCAAAAACTTATACGTTTTTGCCTTTCATACTCAACAAGGAGCTATGGTAAGGTTGAGGTGGAAAGATAGAAGCAATCGAACATATTTTTCCTATAGGATGAGAGATTATTCTTTACTCTCTAGTTAACTCTAGTGATAAAGTACAATTGTAAACATCAGAAATGGAGTGGCAGCGATGAAACTAAAAAATCGAAAAAAAGGAATCTTATGATCGTTTGAATATCATTGTAGAAATGCTTAAGATTAAAGATTTTGCCACTCTATGCGGATGTAGTATTTACACTCTTCGTTATTATGACAAGATTGGTTTATTAAAACCGAATATGGTAAATGAACAATCCGGATACCGCTATTATACCAAAGAACAATATCATCAATACGTACAGATTAAAGAGTTTCAAGAAGTTGGTTTTACGGTACAAGAAATTAAAGAAATGTCGAAATTAGATCAATTTGGACGAGTCAAAGCAATCAAAATCAAAATCGAAGAGTTACGAACACAATTGGAAAAATCGATTGCCTTAGTTGAAAAATATTCGAGAGGAGGAAAGTAAAAATACATGATTTTTCTATTAAACAGAAAGGGAGAACGAAAAATATGAAAAAGTTTATGACTTATATAGTTATTGTATGTTGTATAGTCTTATTAAGTGGTTGTTCTTCATCAAAGGATACACAAAAAAATCAACTTGCTACAGATCTTGGTAATGAAGCAAACCATGATGCACTTCTTGATTATAGTGATCTAAGTGAAACCGAGGAACTTACACCTACTGAAAAAATAGCAGCGGATGCGGAAAAAGAAGTTGAAAATACGATTTCTAAATTAGAAAATGCTTGGGAAAACATTGAAAAAGAAATTGATACATACGATAAGTATAAATCGAATATGAAAAAAGTAAATGCGATATATGAAGGTACATTAAAAGAAATGCGATTATTAGGGATTCGATTACGCGAGTATAGTGTTTTATATGCAGAAGCTATTTTAAATACGGATGATACATATAAGAATAAATATGATGATTTAAAATCTATTAATCGTAATATATATGATGGTGCTGTAAAGGATATGTATGATATTTATGATAATGTATTAGACGATGCATACGATGTTTTCTATGATGGTGTTGTTGATGATGCTTATGATGATCTTGATTATGATGAATGGGTAGATGTACATAGTGATGCATATGATCAATGGGTAGATACACGTAGTGATGCATATGATATTTATGTTGAAACGCGTAGTGATGTATATGAATTTGTAGTTGATTTAAGATCTGAAGTATATAGTCAAAATGATGATGGAATCGAAAAAGTAATAAAATCATATAAAAAAGATATCTTAAAAATGAAGGAAGATGAATAAAAAAATACCTTGTGGATGATTCCACAAGGTATTTCTATTTATTGATATCTTATTTTTTACCAACTAATAAACCTGAACCAGTTAATGCTAAAGGACCAGCTTCTTTACGAGTCATGAATAAACCATTACTTGTATCTAAAAGTTCTACTTTTTCATAGCCCATGTCTTTTAGTTTTTTAACTAATAAGCTAGTATCTCCATATTTGCTCTTTGTGAATTCATCGTGAATCGCAAAGACACCACCTTTTTTAAGAACACGCATGGTTTCTAGGATGATTTCCTGTCGGTCGTTACTTGGGATATTGTGATAACAATAGTTGCTAGTAACCGCATCAAAGTGTTCATCTGGGAAGTCTAATTTTAATGCATCCCCACGAACGAACGTTACATTTGTGACACCTTCTGCCTTAGCGTTATTTTCACAAAGTGGTTTGTTGAAAGATGCATATTCTTTTCCCCAACGGTCAAGACCAATCATAGATGCTTGTGGGTTTTTCTTTGCACAAGCAATTGTTAAAGCACCACTACCACAACCAATATCAAGACCAACACCATTTTCTGGTAAGGTTACATAATCAGATACATGATCAATAATTCGTTTTGCGAATTGTTTTTTACCATTGTATGAGAATGTACGATATAGATTAATAAAGAAAATAGATGAAATCGTTAATACGATGACTAAGATTCCTACGATGACTTGGGCAACAAGTTTTGGTGTACCTGTTAAAAAGCTTGCATTTGAGATCATCAAAAATACGATTGCAGATACGATTGTTGCTACAACAAAACTGATGACCATCCCTTTTGGTACCCAGTTTTTATAATCTGGTTTCATAATAAATTCCCTCCTTTATTAGCTTAGAAAACACATAAGTTAGCTAATATTAACATTATTTTAGCACTAGAAGTTTTCATGGTCAACGTACAACAAAGAAAAAGAGATGGATTATACCATCTCATGTTTTGTGAAATCGTAATTCATCAATCCAATTTGTTTTATCAGAAAGTATCCTTAAGCATGATACAATTCTTTAAATAATTCATTGATGGATTTTTGTGTTTGTTGTCGTAAAGCATCGACTTCACCTGCAAGTGTAATAGAACCTTCATTCAAGAAGATGACATCGCTAAAGATGCGCTCAATATCGGAAATTAAATGTGTCGTTAACAAGATGGTTTGATCCATGGAATAATTTGACAAGATCGTATCTAGAATAACTTCTCTTGCGGCAGGATCAATACCACCCAATGGTTCATCTAAAACAATGAGTTTCGCCTTGCGACTCATCACCAAAGCAAGTTGTAGTTTTTCCTTTGTACCCTTTGACATGGATTTAATTTTTGTTGATAAGCTGATATCAAAGTCTTGTAACATGGCTAAGCATTTGGAAGCATCAAAGTCCTGATAATAATCTTGAAACAACTGAAATGCATCTTTGACCTTCATCCAGCTTGCAAAATAATCGTGATCTGGTAAATAGGAGACAATGGCTTTTGTATCTTTTCCAACGGGCTTTCCATCGATCAAAATTTCACCAGTATAATCTTTTAAAAGTCCATTTAATAGTTTCACAAGGGTTGTTTTACCACTTCCATTAGGACCTAATAAACCAACGATGCATCCTTTTTTAATAGATAAAGAAACATCTTTTAAAACTTGTTTATTTCCGTAACTCTTTGATAAGTTACGAATTTCAACGATTTCATTCATGTTGTAATTTCTCCTTTAAACGATTGAGTAAATCGTCTTGATCAAATTGAAATTCTTTTACTTCAAAAATAAATTGTTCAATTTTTTCATTTAAAATTGATTCTTTTAATTGTTTAATGATGGTTTCGTCTTCTGTAACATAACGTCCGTTTGTTCGTTCACTAACGAGTAATCCTTCGCGTTCAAGTTCGCTGAGTGCACGTTGTACCGTGTTTGGGTTAACACCAAACGTCATCGCTAATTCGCGCACAGGGGGTATTTTATCTTTACAAGTATATTGGCCAATAACGATCAATCGTTTGACTTCATCCATGATTTGGATATAAATTGGCGTATTGGTATGAAATTCCATAAAATCACCTCTATTTCTTAGGACTTCGTTATTCAATTTCCATTTTCTTATTTAATAAGTATATCGCAAAAAGTGATAATAATACAATTAAAATAATGGTAATTGAGATACCAAGTGGCGTTATCCATTGGTTGCATATTGTAAGATCACTGACAGCCTCAAAGATTGGATGTGACATAAGTAGTGTAGAGTCAGGTAAACGAAGACCGACTTGTTCACGAATAAAATCAAAACCAAAATAAAGAATGATACCAATCATAAGACGATTATTGCGGATGTATTTGGTGTGTGCAAATGTAATTGCGGTTGCGATGGAAACTACACTTAAAATCATCTGGAAGAAAAAGGATATACCGCTAGCGATAAAAAATGACATTGGCACGGAGCGAACGATTAATTCTGGAACGGATAATAGAATCATTGCCACGGATGCGCAAACAAAGGTACATGATAAAACTAACCAGGTTGAGTAAACTACGATCTTTGATAAGAATAGGGAAGCCGATGAAACGGGTAGTGTATGTGTTAAATAGGCAGCTTTATCAAACATGGATAGATAGTAGTACCGAATAATTAAAATTTCAGTACCAACCAAAGTGATGATAATCATCGCAACATACATAATTATCCATTGCACGGCATAAGGCGATCCATACTGACTGATTAAGATGGATGCAACCGAATAGGTTGATAGGAATAGTAGTGCATACAGAATGATGAAATTTCGGTATGTAACCTTGAATTCATTTTTACATAATGTAAGAAACATAAGTAATCCTCCTTTATTTCTATTGTATTATCTATCTAATACAATGATACAAACGATTCCTATTTCTGTCAAGCGAGAAATGATTGCTTCTTGAAATTCATATGAAGATATTTATAATAAAATAGAGAAAGGAGGTAGAAATATGACGTTATTTAACATATTGGAAACAATCTTTGTCATCACTTTTATCATGACAGTAGTCTTTTGGTTTCTTAAGAAAAAACGTTATTGTTTTTTATGTAGTTTAATCGCGATGCTTTCCTTTTTAGTGATTGGTTTGCTTCAACAACATTGGGTGACCGTTGTCTTTTTTACGGTTGGGATTGCATTTGATCTATATAGCTATAAAACCGACAGCTGGGATATGTTTGGCTTTTTCGATGAATAAATACGAAAAACAAGAATATTCTATATAACTATAATTAAACACACATGATTTGGGCATGTTTTTTGTAAATCCTTGTTTCATGTGTTTTTTTTGTATGCTTTGTTGTATAATAATCAAGGTAATAATTTTAACATCGTTAAAATTAAAGCTATAGCTAAGAAGATAAAGGGAGGACAATATGAAAAAAGATATTAAATTAATTATTTGTGATATTGATAATACGATTGTTATGAAACACTTAAATCTAAGTGATCGTATGAAACGTGTGATTACAGAATTAAAGAAACAAGGAATTATTTTTGGACTTGCTTCAGGACGTTCTATCGATGATGTAAAACGTGGTACAAAACGTTGGGGATTTGAAGAATTTGATGTCATCGTTGGATTAAACGGTTCTGCATTATGGGATGGTTTAACAGATGAACGTTATCACTACTATGAACTAAAAAGAGAATGGATTAAAGAAATTATCGAAAAGATGTCCATCTTTGAAAATAATATTGTCATGTATCGTGGAGATACATTCTTATGTCATCACATCGATGAACAAACAAAAGAATCAGCAAAAGCTGCTGAAATGGAAATGGTTCGTCCAAATGATATCAGTGATTTCTACGCTGAAGACAATGCGAAAATCATGTTCCGTGTAAGAGAAGAAGATATGCCAAAAATTGAAGAATATTTAAATGCAAATCCTTCTCCTTATTATGCAGCATTTAAAACACAGTCAACAATGTTAGAATTTGCTGACCGTCGTGTTTCAAAATCTTATGCATTAGAAAAATTCTGCGAATTCCATGATCTACCTATGGATTGTGTTATGGCAATGGGGGATACAACAAACGACAATACAATGCTACAGGCAGCAGGTGTTGGTGTTTGTATGTGCAATGGTAGTGAAGATACGTTGGCAATTGCGGATTTAATTACGGATAAAACATGTAATGAAGATGGTTGTGCAGACTTCTTAGAAAAATATTTCAACTTATTTCAAGATTAAGAATAGAAAGAATCGTTCTCTTTGATGAAAACGATTCTTTTTTTGTTTTTGATAGGACTATGGTATACTATAAGTAAGTTAAAGAAAGCTAACAAATGACACAAAGGAGGGTTTGTATGTTATTTAGTAAGATTATTAAGAAAAAATTTGATGAAGTATTAGGCCGTTATGAAAAAAATGATGCCTATGTCACCTTCACTGCACAAGACTTTGATGGTCTTCAAACCATGGAGCATCCTATTCTAGGGGATCGTGGAATTATGTTGCAGGGATATTTTTATTTCTATGATTCATTTGATTGTGATAAACTTGTCGTTTTTGATCACGGTATTGGAGAAGGACATCAAGCCTATATGAAAGAAATCGAATGTCTAGCAAGCCATGGTTATACGGTATATTCCTATGATCATACAGGATGTGCGGATACAAAGGGAAGTGGAATCTTAGGATTTGCACAGGGTATAAATGATTTGGATCATGTTTTAAGTGCACTACAAAAAGAGTATTCTTACTCTTCTATTAAATTGGTTGGTCATAGTTGGGGAGCATATTCTGCGATGAATGTTGTAGCCTTTCATCCTGAGGTTAGTCATGTGGTATCGCTTGCAGGCTTCTTATCCGCAAAATCATTGTGTGAACAATACATCCCAAAACCATTTTTAAAATATTCGAAGGAAGTCATGGGACGTGAACGTGAACACAATCCAAAGTATGCCGATTTAGATGCAAGAGAAAGCTTATTAAAATCCGATGCAAAACTGCTTCATCTACAATCAAAAGATGATCAGATGGTATATTATTCATTGAGCTTTGAACCATTAGAACTTGCCTTGAAGAATCGAAAAGATACCATTCTTCGTTCCCTGGATGGCCGCAATCATGGTCCGCAGCTAACCAATGAAGCATCCAAAGCCTTTGATGAGATGAAAAAGGATGAAGCAACATTATTAAAAAAACATGCCTTGGATACGAAGGAACAAAAAGAGGAATTTAAAAAGAATCATGATTTCAATTTAATTACCAAACAAGATCCAATTATCTGGAAAGAAATCTTTACATTCTTAGAATCTTAAAAGTCTGAACAATCAGACTTTTTTTCTGTGGTGTTTTACAAAGCAAGAAGAGTTTTGGTACAATATATAAAATACAGTCTTTTAATGATAAGAAAAGAGGATTTTATATGCATACATCACTAACCGAAGAAAAGGTATCCAAAACCATTGTACGTTTTTCTATCCCATTTTTATGTTCTTATTTTCTTCAAACGGTCTATGGAATGGTAGACTTATTGATCATTGGACAATTTTACCAGGTACAAAGCACCACTGCGGTTTCCATTGGTAGTCAAATTATGCACATGATAACCGTCATGATTGTTGGACTTGCGATGGGAACGGTTGTAACGATTGGACGCGCAGTGGGTGCAAAGAAACAACAGGATGTTAATCAATATGTTGGGAATTCCATCACCTTATTTATGCTTCTATCCTTTATTAGCACATTTTTCTTGTTTCATTCTATTGATTTGATTGTAGCTTTGGTTTCTACACCTTCAAAGGCAATTGTTGAAACGACACAATATTTAAGAATTTGTTTTTTCGGTATTCCCTTGATTACTATTTATAATTTGATCAGTGCAATTTTTCGTGGTATGGGAGATTCTAAAAAGCCACTGTATATCATTGCGATTGCCTGTTGTTTGAATGTGATATTTGATTATGCATTCATCGCTTACTTTCATATGGGGGTTGCAGGAGCAGCCTATGCGACCATTTTTGCCCAATTTTTCAGTGTGTTGCTTGCTGGTTTCTATTTGATAAAGAAAAGTAAGACTGTGTTACCAAAGAAAGAAGATTATCATCTTCAATGGAAGCGAGTAAAAGAAATTGGAGTGATTGGATTACCAATCATGATCCAAGATGGTTGTATCCAGATTGCATTTTTATTGATTACGGTATTTGTAAATCAGCGTGGATTATATGATGCGGCAGCAGTTGGCATTGTTGAAAAAATGATCTGTCTTTTATTCCTAGTCCCGTCTTCCATGTTACAAACTGTTTCGTCCTTATCCGCTTTAAATCTAGGTGCGAAAAAGCCAGAACGTGCGCATGAAGTATTAAAAGATGCCTGTATCATTACCATTTGCTGGGGTGTTTTCATCGTCTTCTTGATGCATATAAGCATTGGCTTTTTTATGCAACTATTTACGAAAAATGAACAAGTGATGATATTAGGAAGTCAATACATGAAGGGATATGTGTGGGATTGTATTTTCGCAGGTCTTCATTTTAGCTTTAGTGGGTATTTTTGTGCATATGGCTTATCGACGTTATCCTTTTTGCATAACATCGTATCAATTCTTGTAGTACGTATTCCATGCGCATATTTCGCTTCTTGTATGTTCGATAGTTTGTATCCTATGGGATTGGCGGTATCGTTGGGATCCTTTGTTTCGGTGCTAATTTGCTTGCTTGCGTATTCTATTATGAAACCAAGGGAAGCAAAATTATTAGAAAAACTATAAAAAAAGCTTTCTCTACATGAATCATGCAAAAGAGAAAGCTTTTTCAATTAACTTAATGCGACGTCTAAAATCATCATAATACTAAATCCAACCGCAAAGAAAACAGTACCGATATCGGAATGTTTACCTTCTGACATTTCTGGAATTAATTCTTCAACAACAACATAAATCATGGCACCAGCCGCAAAACTTAAAAAGTAAGGAAGTGCTGGAACGATGATACTAGAAGCCAAAATGGTTAAAACGGCACCAATGGGTTCTACGATACCAGATAGAACACCCATCCAGAAAGATTTTCTTCTACCCATACCTTCGGAACGAAGGGGCATGGAGATAATGGCACCTTCTGGGAAGTTTTGAATGGCGATACCAAGTGATAAGGCAAAGGCACCCATTGCAGAAATACCTACATTTCCTGCAAGATACCCAGCATAGATCACACCGACTGCCATCCCTTCTGGAATGTTGTGTAAGGTTACTGCTAAGACTAGCATTGTTGTTCTTTGAAGTTTTGTTTTTGGTCCCTCTGGTTGCATATTCGGTTGATGCAAGTGAGGAATCACATGATCTAGTAAAAGCAAGAAGAGAATTCCAAACCAGAATCCTACAGCTGCTGGAATGAATGATAATCGTCCCATGGATGCGGATTGATCAAGTGCAGGGATTAATAATGACCACACTGATGCGGCAACCATGACACCAGCCGCAAAGCCAGTTAATGCACGTTGAACGGATAAGCCTAAATTCTTTTTCATAAAGAAAACACAGGCAGCACCTAAAGAAGTGCCTAGAAAGGGAATTAGGATACCATAAACTGCATTTACATCCATTTATGATCACCTCATATTCTAAACTTTTTGCGAAGGAACTTTCCTTATCCACCTATGTTTTTGATGTCGAGAGGATTGGTAAACAAGAAAAGTTAACCATCGCTAACAACACGATAGCATGACTTTTTTGATGTGTCAATGCATAAATTTTGAAATTCAAACATTTTCATTTTTGACGTTTTCTCAAAAATAAACGAAACTAAAAGATCACCTATTGACAAATCCATTTATAAGTTTATACTAATAGTTAGAAACGGCTAACAAACGTCAAGAAGGAGTAAATTTATGAAATTAGTTTTAATTCGTCATGGTGAAAGTGAATGGAATAAAGCAAATCTTTTCACAGGATGGACAGATGTTGAATTGTCTGATAAAGGTCGTACAGAAGCACAAGATGCTGGTAAGACTTTAAAAGCAGCAGGATATGATTTTGATGTTTGCTACACATCTTATTTAAAACGTGCAATCCATACATTAAACTATGCATTGGATGAAATGGATCGTGCATGGTTACCAGTTTATAAGAGCTGGAGATTAAACGAACGTCACTATGGAGCTTTACAAGGTTTAAACAAATCTGAAACAGCTGAAAAATATGGTGAAGACCAAGTTAAAATCTGGCGTCGTTCATTTAACGTTGCTCCACCTCTATTAGAAGCAAACGATGATCGTAACCCAGCATTACAAGAACAATATCGCTGCGAAAAAGGAGAAGCATTACCTTTAGGTGAATCTTTAGAAGATACAATTGCTCGTGTAGTTCCTTATTTCGAAAATGTAATCGCAAAAGATATGAAAGCTGGTAAACGTGTTTTAATTACTGCTCATGGTAACTCTATCCGTGCATTAGTTAAATACTTCGAAAACTTATCAGAAGATGAAATCTTAGAAGTAAATATCCCTACAGGTATTCCTTTGGTTTATGAATTTGATGATGAATTCAAAGTTGTAAGCAAAGAATATCTTGGAGATGCAGATGCAATCGCTGCAAAAGTGAACGCAGTTGCGAAACAAGGAAGTAAAAAATAATTTTCTTAGTTAAAAAAGATAGTCGGTGTTTGATGACACCGACTTTTTTTATTGACAAACAATTATAACAGTGTTATATAACACTGTTATAATTGTTTGTCATAAAGAAGAAATACAAAGGAATGACGTAAATGGAACATACAACACAAGATAAAATCGTAACAGAAGCAAAAAAAGAGTTCATGGAAAAGGGATATCAACTTGCTTCCTTGCGTGAGATTGTTAGAAAAGCAGGTGTTACCACGGGAGCATTTTATGGTTACTACAAAAATAAGGAGCAACTTTTTGATGCATTGGTAAAGGAAGAATATGAAACGATGATTCGTATGTATCGGGAAACATTAGAAAACTTTTTTAACTATTCTCCAGAAGAACAATTTACAAATATGCAAAGTATCACACATCAATGCATGTTAGAAATGAAAGAGTATATGTATGATCATTATGATTCTGTAAAATTGATTCTATGTTGTTCACAGGGAACAAGATATCAGGACTTTGTTCATGACTTAGCAGAAATGGATGTAGAGGCAACGCATGATTTTACGAAAACGATGGATCAGGTTCATGTGCAGGCAAAAAATGTCAATCCCGTGTTAGAACACATATTAACAAGTGGGATGTTTACTGGATTCTTTGAACTGATTGTACATGATGTTTCTAGAGAGGATGCAGATGCCTACATCGAACAACTATTAACGTTTTATACAGCAGGATGGGGGAGTATCATGGGATTTTAAAAATCCTTTCCTTTTTCGAATTAAAGTTAGAAATAACTAACAGAGTAAGAACATATTTCGAAAGAGAAAAGAAGAACGTTTAGATGGGATTGTTTACAACCAAAAAGAAAGGATGAGTGATTGTGAAACAAGAAAAAGAAAAGAAGAGAAGTCCATTTTCCTGGATTTTCGAATTTGCGGAAGAAAAGAAGATCTTCTACATATTCAGCGTCTTACTAGCTTTGATTGGAGCAGTATGTCAAGTCTTGCCATATTATGTTGTGGCACAGATTATTCGTAAGCTTTTCCTAGGAGAAGTTGTATTTAGTGCCTATGTAACTGATTTATGGGCATTGGCTATTATTTGGTTTATTCGTATTGTATGTCATGGTTTATCAACTACCTTATCTCATAAAGCAACGTTTGCGGTATTGGGGAATGTTCGTAAACGAGGGTTATTAAAGATGGAAAAAATGGCTCTTGGAGATATTCAAAACCGTGGTTCTGGAGAATTGAAAAATATCTTAGTAGAACGTATTGATAGCATCGAAACATCCCTTGCTCACGTAATTCCAGAATCAACTGGAAATATCTTTGTGGTCATCTGTACAACGATTTATCTATTTACCATCGATTGGCGAATGGCACTTGCAGCATTAATCACTTTTCCAATCGGACTTGGATGCTTTATGTTAATGATGGTTGGATATGAAGAAAATTATGGACGTACGGTTCGTGCTACCAAGAATTTAAATGATACAGCAGTTGAATATATCAGCGGAATTGAAGTCATTAAAGTCTTTGGAAAAGCAAAGAGTTCTTATGAAAAATTCGTAGCTGCCGCAAAAGAGGGAGCTGCTGCCTATGTGGATTGGATGCGTAAAAGTAATATTTATTTTGTGACTGCAATCAATGTCATGCCAGCAACCTTATTATCCGTTTTACCAATTGGTGGATTGTTATTAAAAAATGGTACATTAGATCCACTTGATTTTATCTTAATCGTCATCTTAGCTTTAGGTTTGATTACACCGATCATTCAAATGATGGCTTACAACGATGATGTCGCTAAGATGGGAACCATCATTGATGAAGTTGTATCCATTATCGATGCAAAAGAAATGCCTCGCCCTGCAACGAATTTAGAGGAACCTAAAAATCATACGATTGCATTTAACGATGTTCATTTTGGTTATACAAAAGATATCGAAGTGTTACATGGTGTAAGTGGTGAATTCAAAGAAGGCAGTGTCAATGCTTTGGTTGGACCATCCGGTGGAGGAAAATCAACTATTGCGAAATTGATTGCATCCTTCTGGGATGTTGATCAAGGTAGCATCACGATTGGTGGAGTGGATATTCGAAAATTATCCTTACAAGAATACAATAAAATGATTGCCTATGTATCACAGGACAATTTCCTATTCGATACATCCGTACGTGAAAATATCCGTATGGGAAATCCAACTGCGAGTGATGCCGATGTGGAACAAGCAGCTAAGGATTGTGGATGTTACGATTTTATTATGAATCTTCAAGATGGCTTTGATACCATCGTAGGAGGTGGCGGTAGCCATTTATCTGGTGGAGAACAACAACGTATCAGCATTGCTCGTGCGATGTTAAAGAATGCACCAATCATTATTTTGGATGAAGCAACGGCTTATACCGATCCTGAAAATGAAGCGTTGATTCAAGAATCGGTAGCACGCTTAGTAAAAGGGAAAACATTGATTGTGATTGCCCACCGTTTATCAACCATTAAAGATGCAGATCAAATTCTTGTGATTAATAAAGGTACGATCGATCATCGTGGTACTCACGAAGAGCTTTTAACAAATTCAGAATTATACAAAGATCTATGGAATGCACACATCGCTTCAAAAGATCATATGAAAGAAGGTGTCGCAAATGTTTAGTACGATGAAAAAATTCTTCGCATTCTGTAATGAAGAAAACCGTAGAAAATTTAAATTATCCATTGTATTAAGTGTGTTTGCGGTCTTATTATTAGCATTAAAGATTCCTGCCGTAGCAGTGATGTTACAGGGAATTATAGATGGTGAAATCACTAATAAAATCATCCTGACTTCCTTTGGGTTGATGGTTGTATCCATCGCAGGATCTTCCGCAATCAAATATAAGGCAACCATGTTACAAACAGAAGCAGGTTATGGAACTGCTGCTGGAAAACGTATGGAAATCGCAGAACATATGCGTTATTTACCAATGGGATATTTCAATGCGAACAGCCTTGGTAAAATTATGTCTGTAACAACCAATACGATGGAAAGCTTAGCCGATGTTGGAACACGTGTTGTGATGTTAATCTGTGAAGGTGTTTTAACAACTTCCATCATTACCTTTATGGTCTTTCTATTTGATTGGCGTATTGGTTTAATTATTGTCGTAGAATTAGTTTTATTCTTATTAGCAAATAAATTGTTACAAAACTCTGCGAAAGCATGTGCAGGGGATAAGATAAAAACGGATACTGCAGTTGTTGAAAAAGTATTGGAGTACATCAAGGGGATTGCGGAAGTAAAATCTTATCATCTATCTGGAAAATACAATAAGAATCTAGAAAAAGCAATTAATGAAAATGTCGCAATCAACACAAAACTAGAATATCGTTTGATTCCATTCATGTTGCTTCAAAACTACATTGCCAAATTTGTCGGTATTTCCATTTGTGTGGCATCTCTTTATTTCTATACAACAAATACCATGAGCTTATTTAACTGTGTTATGATGATTATTTGTTCCTTCATGGTTCTAGAGGGATTGGAGATGGCAGGAAATTATTCCTCTTTAGTTCGTATTGTTGATTTAAGTGTTGATAAAGCCAACGAAATTCTTGCGATTAAGGGAATGGACATTGATGGAAAAGCCATTACTCCAAAAACACATGATTTAGATGCAGATCATATCGATTTTGCTTATGAAGAAAAGAAGATCATCGATGATATCAGCCTTCATATTCCAGAGAAAACAACGACCGCAATTGTTGGTCCATCTGGAAGTGGAAAAACAACGTTATGCCATTTATTATCTCGTTTCTGGGATGTAAATAAAGGACAGGTAACCTTGGATCACCATGATATTCGTGAATACAGTATGGATTCCTTGATGGAAAACTTTAGCTTTGTCTTCCAAAATGTATATTTATTCAAGGATACCATCGCAAACAATATTCGCTTTGGATCACCGGAAGCATCCATGGATCAAGTCATTGAAGCAGCTAAGAAAGCAAAATGTCATGATTTTATCATGGAATTAGAACATGGCTATGATACCGTGATTGGTGAACGTGGAGGAAGCTTATCTGGTGGTGAGCGTCAACGTCTATCCATTGCTCGTGCAATTATGAAAGATTCTCCAGTTATCATCTTGGATGAAGCAACCGCTAATGTCGATCCAGAAAATGAAAAAGATTTGATGGAAGCCATTCAAGAATTGACAAAAGAAAAGACAATCATTATGATTGCCCATCGTTTAAAAACAGTGGAACATGCCGATCAGATTATCGTATTGGATGAAGGTCGCATTGTGCAACAAGGTACACATGATGAGTTGATGAAAGAAGACGGCATCTATAAAAACTTTGTCGGACAGAGAGAAAAAATCAACAGCTGGAAGTTATAAACGAAAAAAGCACCTTATTAAAAGGTGTTTTTTTTAAGGTTTATTCTTGTATTAATTGAATTTCAATTCCAAGTACACCATATTTTTTCTGTTTTTCGATTGGATAATAATCTTCCATGTCATGAAAAGAAGCAAGGTGTACATCTTCCTTTGTATAACCACAACGTGTTAAATCACAGTGCTCATACAAGTCTTTAAAGGAAGCAAAGCGATGTAACTTAATAACTTTAACGGTAAGTGTACAAGTTTGATCATCTATTTTTTGAAAAGTGATGTAATCACCAACTTGAATTCGTTGCCGTTTTTCATCATATAATCGTAATTCGATGTCTTTTGTACCCGCTTCAATCGCATGAAAGGGTTTAGGATTTAAGTTCATGGTATGGTTCATATGCAGACTCCTTTTATATCTTCTTTTATTATAATACCATTATTTTTATAAGATGATGTATTGGAATCTGTCTTTTGAGCTTGAATCATTGAGTAATCATTGAATCTATGCTATCGTAAATAAAAAGGAAGTGCAGATATGAAGGGAATTATCGTATACCAATCAAAATATGGTACGACTAAAAAATATGCAACATGGTTACGCGAAAAAACAGGATTTGAGATGATCAAAACCAAGGATGCAAGTGTTGAGAAATTGTTAAATTATGATATATTGATCTTTGGAGGTGGTATTTATGCTTCTGGGATTACAGGTTTAACCTTTGTGAAAAAGAATTATGAAAAATTAAAAGATAAAAAGATACTACTTTTCTGT
>SAMEA104404106__coassemble_538_pt1 | contig 38417 bp, 35 predicted proteins | sample SAMEA104404106__metabat2_high_PE_075 | metagenome-assembled genome bin SAMEA104404106 (sample SAMEA104404106) | Balaenoptera acutorostrata
CGATCTCCTCCGTGACAGGGAGGCATGTTAACCACTACACCACTGGACCATTTTCTTATTTGATTCGTTTAGGAGTTATTTCCTTAACGCTCGTATATAATAACATTAGTTTTCTTATCTGTCAACACTTTTAAAATATTTTTTTACTTTTTTTCAAAAATAAAAAAGGGAGCGTTTTTCACTCCCTATAAAGCCAAGCTAACTCGTATTGCTTGATCAATTTTCTTCATTGTTTGATTATCTAAATTACAGATCCATTGACTCAATCGTTTCTTATCAATCGTTCGCAATTGTTCGCATAGAATCATGGATACATAACTCAGGGAAGCATCCTCAAAAATAACATGGGTTGGAATGGGAGGTTTTGACATCTTTTTGGATATTGGAGCTACAATGATGGTTTTAGAATAGCGGTTCCCTTTATCATTTTGAATCACGACCACTGGTCGAATGCCTCCTTGCTCGCTGCCCACGACTGGTGACAGATCCGCATAGTAAACATCTCCACGTTTAATCATCATTTCATCACAGCCACCTGCATACTATTGATGATTTCAATCATCTGTTGTAAGGATAACTCATCCGAGAATATGCTGATTTCCACTCCATCTCGAATAACATTCATATGATTTTCATCATAGAAGCCAACAACATCCAACACATCCATCATCTCCCCTGGCATAATGACCGTTTGTGTTGTTTCCACTGCTTTTGGAATAGTTTCAATTACGGTAAAATTCTTCTCACCGCCATACTCTAAAATATGCTTTACCGCACCATTCGTCTGCATCTTATTTACATTTCTTAATTTAGAAGAAAATACTTGAACGGGATATAGTGGCAAATCTTCTTCTTGAACAATGGGTGCCATAACACTTTTATCTAATTGTTGCGGAACATCAAAATATGATTTTTTCATCTTAATATTATAACGGCATTGTTTAAAGTTTAACGCAAATTCAACATGATGATCTTTATTATAAATTTTTATCCAACGAATCTTACCATCGGCATCCACAAAGATTTCTTCATGATGAAACTGTCGATTGTTTGGATATGAGACCTTCGCATGAATCAGCGTACCATCCTTTTCTTTACTAATCTGTGCATCTTTTTGATTCACAATATCCACAATGGATTGTAACAAATACGGTTTTGGCGTATTCATCGGCCAATCTCCTTCAAATTTAAAAATTTGATTCAAACTTGGTGTGACAACAAATACACCTTTTTTATTTCGGATGATGGTTTGTTCTTGATTGAATTCTTTATCAATCAGCGTTACTTTGAACAAATCTTGTTTCCCCTTTTGATAACCAACTTCAATTGCATAAGACTTTGTGGTTTCTCCTCTTGATAATTCCATATCACCAGATAAGATGTACGATTCTACCTTCGATGTCTTCTCATTAAACGTATCTAGAAATGATTTGGGTTTTAATGTTATAAAAAGTACAACGATCATCAGAACAATCCCAATTCCTGCAAAAATTTTCATCTTCATATGGTTACTCCTTTCGCTCACCATACTCTATGCACAAGAAACGATAAACATTCATATTTTTATAAATCAAACATACAGTGAAATAGGTGATTTTTATGAAACGAATGCAGTCCTTCTTTTTCCTATTTAGTATTTTGTATTGTTTGATCACATTCTTACAGTTGTTCTTTTCGATGCATCTAATCTCGGATTGGTTTTATCTTCATCCATCCTATGAAAAGTGGTTCGGTGTTCTTTTAGGAATGAGTGCATTTTCTAATCTTTATCTCTATACCATATTTCATAAACAAAATTAAAAAAAGAAGATTACTCTTCTTTTCCCTTCATCATACGAATATGTAAGACCGTTTCATCATAAAATGTCTCTCCTACTTCATGATAGCCAAGTCGTTGATAAAAACCCTTGATGCGACATTGCGCATCCAACACAAAGGTGACTGCTTGTTTTTGATAATAGGCTTCACTTGCCTCTACTAATACACGGCCTAATCCTTGATTACGGAATTCTTTTCTTAGTGCGATTCTACCAATGTGTACAACGTTTGGATCATCCATTGTAAACATCCTTGTGCAACCAGCTAGCTTTCCATCCACATACATCGTGGTATGAATGGCTCTATCATCAATGGAATCAAACTCATTCAAGAATCCCTGTTCTTCCATAAATACTTCTTTACGTACGCTTGCGGCATCCTCAAAGTTTTGTTCATATCGAATTTCTATGTTCATACTATACACCCCTTAAACAAAAAAAGGCTTTCGCCTTCTCTTTTATAAAATGAAATAACCTAATCCACTAATAACATTTCTTGCAACTGCAACCATGTCGTTATTTCCATAAACAATTACGCATTGTTTATCCGTATTCACTTCATAATCAACTCTTGTTTCGGCTAATGCATTCTCGATATTCGTCGCCATTTCTTTATTATTTAGGTTTCTAACTAAAATGATAGTTTTCAAAGTTGCTCACCTCTTAGTCGTATTATAGCATATTTCTTTTCATTAGATACCACATTTTCTTTACTTTTAAGAATATTTTAAGTTGTGATGATCGTTCCTTCTTCATCGCTAAAAGTTCCTTTTACCAAAATGCGAATTTGATGTTCCTTGGCGTATTTCACACAGTTTGGTTGAACCACAAATGCATTCATGGATAACAATTCATCATAGGTTAGACAATCATATTTTTTCGCCTGTTGATTCTGTTTTGGATCTTGTTGATACACTCCATTTACATCGGTATAAATGCTAACTTCACTTTCTTGTAACATATCCGCAAATAAAACGGCACTCAAATCACTGCCTCCTCTTCCTAGCGTTGTGATTTTTGCCTCCTTTGTATAGGCGATAAAACCGGCAACAACGACGACATCATATTGTGAAAATGCCTGTTTAATATGTGTTGCATCTAGTAGAAAAGAAGATGGTTGTTGTTTTTCATCAACGATGATTCCTGCTTGATGATATGGAATCGTTGTAACCGATATCCCTTTTTTCAACAATTCTGCACAGACGACAAGTGCGGATAATTGTTCTCCCATGGACACCAGTGAGGCTTGTTGTTCCTTTGAAAGCAGGGGATGTCCTAGAGATAATAAGGTATCCGTGGCATAGGGCATGGGATAACGCCCCATAGCCGATACCACAACGAGCACCTTTCCTTTTTGTAAACCACGTGCAATCTGTTTATAGGCAGCGAAACGACTTTGTTCATCTTTTAATGAGGTTCCACCAAATTTCATAATCGTATATGACATAATATCCCTTCCATTCGTTATACTATATGTTTCTTGAAAAAGAAGGTTCCATAAAAAAAGGATTTCATCTAGAAACCCTTGTTCTTTGTATCCCAGTAGGCAAGCAATGCCTCGCGATATACCTTAAAAGCTGTGGGAATCGCATATGTTTCCTCTAGTTGCTGAGAATTCACCCAAATTCCATCATCCATTGTATCCACTTCGACTAAATAGCCATGCATATGCCATTCCACATGAGAAAAGATATGCTTTGCATCCGGTAATTTTTTTACTTTACATACATGATCTTGCATCGGTTCAAGAAGATCACTGCGTTTACAATAGCCATCCAGCGTGATAAATTCATACAGATTGGACAACAAGCCTTCATTTGGTCTACGATGCAGACGCACTTTGTCTCCACAAACCAAAACAAGAATTGTCTTTTTGTCCAGCTTTCTCTCTTTTTTCTTCGCTTTGTTTGGCAATCGGTTGGCTTGAAAGGTTTGATAACCAATACAATCCATCGCTAACGGACAGATGTTACACCGGGGAGCTGCATTGGGCACACAGACCAAGGCACCAATTTCCATCAATGCCTGGGTAAAGGCATCACAGCGTTCTGTCGGAATATAGTCTTGAATAATGTCTTGAAATTTTCTCTTTGTCGATTGTTTTAAGATGTCATCTTCACTAACAAGCACGCGCGAAAAAACACGCAGTACATTTCCATCGACTGCTGCTTTTGGAATCTTAAAAGCGATGCTTGCGATGGCTCCTGCGGTATATTCTCCAATGCCTGGTAAATCTAGTAATTGTTGATAACTGCCCGGTAATTCCCCATTGTACTTTTCCACACATACCTGTGCACATTTTTTCATATTTTTTACACGGTTATAATACCCTAGACCTTCCCAATATTTATGAAGCTCATCATCATCCGCTGCCGCAAGTGCAGAAATATCTGGAAAAGCCTGTAAAAAGCGTTCAAAATAGGGAATCACTGCCTCTACTCTTGTTTGTTGAAGCATGATTTCACTGACCCATACTCGATAGGGAGTTGGGATGGAACGCCAAGGTAAAACACGTGCATTTTCATCATACCAAGTTAATAAATTTTCTACGAATCGTTTCTTATCATGTGTTGTTTTCATGGTATTAGTATACCATTTCTCATTAAAAGTACAAGAAAGATACTTTTTAACAATTCCCCTTATACACATTCTTTAGATATTGTTTTGCACAAACGACCAAATCATGAATTACTTGTAGATCCGTTGGTTGTTGATGCATGTGATAAGCAGGAAAGTAACGACTAATATGTAAAGGAATCGTTGGATCTAAACTCGCAATCCATTGGCATTGTTGGCGCATATCTTCGATATCATCATTTAAACCTGGCACAATAAGGGAGGTAATTTCAACATGAACCTGTGGATAACTGTATGCAATTGTATGTTTCACTTGTTCAAAACTTCCTTGTAACCATTGATAGCCCTGTTCATAAAAACATTTTAAATCGATGTTCATCGCATCAACATAGGGAAGCAATTGTTTTAAATAACTTTCTTCGATCATTCCATTGCTGATGATTGCCGTTTTTAATCCCTTCTGTTTTGCGAGTTGAAAACAATCCTTCATATATTCAAAGGATAGCATGGGTTCATTGTAGGTAAACGCCAACCCGATGTTTCCCTTCTCTTTTAGTTCAAGGGCAATGTTTATAAGTTCTTCCGGTGTCATCATTCGACTATAGGTATCGGTTTCCATACTGATTTGATAATTTTGACAAAATGGACAACGCATGGAACAGCCAGAACTTCCTACGGATAAAATCTTAGACCCCGGATAAAACTGCTGAAACGGTTTTTTCTCAATCGCATCCAAAGCCATCGATGTGATTTTTCCATAAATTAGACTTTTGATTTCTCCATCTACGTGCATTCTCGTTTTACAAAAGCCTACCTGTCCTTCTTGTAAGCAACAGTGATGAAAACAAAGATTACAGGTAACCTTCTTCATGACGAATCACCTCAAACCGTTCTAATTGGAAATATTCATCATCTCGAATACCCGCCTTTGATAAGGCAATCGAAACCTGTTGTTCCACGGAATCCACACCTTCTAAATTCGGTAACAATAAACCACATTTGGTTGGTGTTGATACAATGACTCCATAACGATGCACATCCAACTGATCAAAAGAAGATATGCATTCCGCTTCTTTTAAAATATCCACACTAAAAACTAAAGAGGATAACTCTTCCTTGCGAATGGATGGAAAACGTGGATCTCTAGTACCTGCCGCAATCGCATTGGATATGATTTCTTGTGCCACATTATCCTTGCATGCCTCAATCGTTCCAATGCAGCCACGTAATTCCTGATGTTTGTGAATGCTGACAAATACACCAGCACGTTGCTTACGTAATATTTTATCCGCTTGTTGATCCGATAACACCGTATGATGAAGCACATATTCCTTTAAGGCTTTTTTCGCTAGATCGATGTATGGATCTATAGATGCAATCGCAAATCGACAAGTGACATAACCAACCCCGAATGGACATTCATAAGAATAGAATTCGGCTTTATACGTATGTTCATGTAGTGCACCGCTAAGCATCCATAGGGATGGCAATCCACACTGTGCACTTTTCTCAATGATATCTTTTGGGATGAAACGAATATCCTGAAAACGATCATGTCGCAAACAAGTGACCACTTCACGATCAAATTTTTCTCCCTCTTTACAATATCCATACGGACCATCTTCTTTTAATTTATGAGATAAATCGCCACTTGCCACAAGGACGACATCTTTTCCACATTCCTTGGCTACTCGATCAAGTATACGTCCTACTTTTTGATGCATCTTCATGCCAAGACCGGATACCGATACACGTACGAGCTGAAAGTCTTGATATTCCTGTTCAATAAAATAAAGGGGCACCATTGTTCCATGATCTAACATTGGCATCTGATTTCCTAAAATTCCTGCTGGTAAATTTTCCTTTTCAAAATACCGACAACACACCTTTACAAAGGCTTGCTCATAGGTTTCATAAAACTTTACCTGCCCTGCGCCAAAATCACGCATAGAACCAATCACTTTTAAACCATCCGATATCTGTATGTAATCATAATAGGAAGGAGCATGCGGAGAAATCACCACAATGATCTCTGGTTTTAAACGTGCGATATCCCTAGCGATTCTTTGATACCCTTGTTTTGTTTTTAGGATCTTCTGTTCTTCTCCCTTTCCTACCTCTGGTAATAAAATAGGTGGATGACAGACAAAATAAGCAGCTTTTAACATCGAAACACACCTCGATTTCTTTCTTTTATTATACCATTCTTTCCAATAAAAAAAGGGAAATGAGAATACTCATTTCACCTTGTTCTTATAGATTTTCTAACATGATGTTGCAGCCATCAGCTACACATTCCAATGCATTATCTGCTACATATACTGGAATTTTTAATTCTTCACGCATTAATACATCGATATTTTTAAGCAATGCTCCTCCACCAGTCATCACTAGTCCATGTTGAACAATGTCGGCTGCTAATTCTGGAGGTGTCACTTCTAAGATTGTTTTAGTCGCATGTACGATTTCACGTAAACTATTGTGGATATAGCTTTCCACTTCATTACTATTGATTTCAATCGCATGTGGCAATCCTGTTTCTGCATCACGTCCACTAACCTTAATTGTTTCAGGTTCTTTTGTGATCAATGCATTTCCAATCTGTTTTTTGATTTCTTCCGCTGTTTGTTCACCAATATGCATTTTACGTTTTGCACGTACATTTTCAATAATATCATGTGTAAAACGATTTCCTGCAGTCTTAATAGAAGTTGAACATACGATATCTCCTAAGGATAAAACAGCGATATCACTTGTTCCACCACCAATATCAAGAACCATATTTCCACTTGCTTTTCCAATTTCAAGTCCTGCACCTAAAGCCGCAACTTTTGGTTCTTCTTCTAAGAATACTTTTTTCGCACCTGCACGATATGCACAATCACGAATCGCATTTTTTTCTACGGATGTAATTTTTGTTGGATGACAAATTAAAATTACTGGTTTTTTAAACATTCCTTTTAAATCACATTGTTTAAAGAAGTAATTTAACATCATTTCAGTTGCTTCAAAGTCCGCAACAACACCATCCTTTAAAGGACGAATACAAATCATATTCTTAGGTGTACGTCCTAACATGTCACGTGCATTTAACCCAGCCGCAATACATTTCTTTGATGATGCATCAACAGTAATCACAGATGGTTCATTTACAATAACACCTTTTTTATCTACGCAAATTAATAAATTCGTTGTACCAAGATCGATTCCAATTTTCTTTGCCATTCTTTTACTAGCTCCTCTTCTTACCTATATCTTTTCATTTTCACAAACTCATTCAATAATAATATACTACATCCCTTTTAAAAAAGCAAAAACATAAAAGTTTTCTTTTAAAAATATGTAAAAAGAAGGAATTCTTTTCAATTCCTTCTTATCTCTTCTTAGTTAAAATATACAAATTCATCCGCCAATGCTTCTGCACCTTTTACTTCTGTTGCATACAACACTGGAACATCTCCATTGTATTCTTCATCAAATTCTAGTTGAATCTTTGCGGTGATCGTTACCCATTCTTTTGGGATTAACGAATTCGCTTCTTTAAAGTGAACCAACAATCCAATTAAGGAAGTATCATCCGCACAACAAACCATGGCCATTCGACCAAAGACAAAGGCATTTGGTACTCCATCGACATGTGTAGAAACGACTTTACCCTTTAAGGTAACCGTTTTTCCATCATATTTTGTTGGATGTTCCATCGCATCCATGTACCACAATCCATAATCATCATCACCAATCATGATGTGATCGGCTGAAACATCAAATGGCATTTCATCTTCACCTAAGTCAACGATTTCTCCATTTGCCAATTCATAGATGATCTGAGCACCCTTATTGATTGCCTTAATGTTGTTACGTAAGAATAATTTATTGGTATCTTCTGAACAACGATTGAAGATAATTGTTTCTGAATGCAACAACTGCGCATAGATCATAGAACGCATATTGGATAAATACACTTCAAAAGTAGAAGCATCTACAGTTGATAGGATCTGTACTAACAACCAATCATATGGGAAGTCCGCATGATCTAAAAATCCGGTTAAATCCCATGTTCCATTGAACTCAATCAATACGCGTGTTGGTTCAATTAAGCTATCGCATTGTTTCAAGAAATCATATGTTAGATTTTCCATGTCATCAACTGTGACAATCGTCGTATTGGTACGTTTTTGGAAATCTTCACTATATTCTTCGATTCCTTCTTCACAAACGAATAATAAGTTCTTTTCATCTCCGTTAAATCCTGGATCCATCAATGTTTCCTTGATTAACTGGGTTTTTCCACTTTCTAAAAATCCGGTAAATAAGTAAACAGGTACTGTCATGTTTCTTCTCCTATTCTACACGGAATAATGTTTTTAATGCATCTTCGTTCATTTTTGAACCAATGACACAGAAACGTCCCGTATATGTTGGTTTTCCTTGACGAATTTCTTGTTCCTGTGGAACCATGTCAAAGTATAACCATTCTCCATCTTCACTTTCTAACATACCTTTTGCACGTAAGATGATTCCATACGTTTCTTCATCGGCTAATGCATGTAAGATCGTTTCTAATTCTTCTTTACTATATTTATTTACTGTTTCCATACCAAAGCTTGTGAACACTTCATCTGCATGGTGATGGTGGTGATGATCGTGATCATGTCCACAGCAGCATCCTTCATGATCATGATGATGTTCATGATCATGTCCGCAACAACATTCTTCATGATCGTGGTCATGGTGATGATGTTCATGTTCATGGTCGTGATCGTGTCCACAGCAGCATTCTTCGTGATCATGATGTTCATGGTCATGATGATGTCCACAAGTTGGGCATACATCGCTTTCTTCCATTAATTCTTTCGCTAAATCATTTGTTTTTTCCATAGCAGCTAAAATATCTGCACCATCTAATTGATCCCATGGTGTTGTGATAATTGTTGCTTTTTCATTATGATGTTTTAATTCATGTACAACTGCATGTAATTTTTCATCACTTAAATTTTGTGTACGTGATAATACGATTGTTGTCGCATGTTCAATTTGGTTATTGAAGAATTCACCAAAGTTTTTCATATACATTTTGCATTTCTGTGCATCGGCAACCGTTGTAAAGCTATTCATAGATGCATGCATTTCTTCCGCTACACCTTGTACCGCTTTAATAACATCGGAAAGTTTTCCAACTCCACTAGGTTCGATCACAATGCGATCTGGTGCATATTCTTCGATTACTTTATGTAATGCTTCACTAAAGTCACCAACTAGTGAACAACAGATACATCCTGAGTTCATTTCTTTAATTTCAATACCAGCGTCTTGTAAAAAGCCACCATCTATACCAATTTCTCCAAATTCATTTTCGATTAAGACTACTTTTTCTTTACCGAAAACGTCTTTAATTAATTTTTTGATTAACGTTGTTTTTCCTGCTCCTAAAAAACCTGAAATAATGTCAATTTTTGTCATGATGTCTCCTCCTTTATATATTTGAAATCCATCAACAAAAAGAAGTATAGCACCCAACTTGTTTACTTTCAATGTTTTATACTCCAAAAAAAGTAGATTTAGATAGAAAGTTAGACATTTACTACTTTTTGTCATGCTACTAGGATTGTTCCCTTGTTCTTTGCTTCTATACGAAAAAAGAACCGACTGCTCGGCTCTTTCTATCCTTATAAGAACTTATCTAATTCTTTTTCTACTTCATCCATCTTCTTCACTTTTGGATGATTGATAATAGTACCTCTTGTGATGACAATATCCACATTGCGCAATGCACGTAAATCCTCTAATGGATTATCTTTTGTGACAATGATATCGGCGCATTTCCCCTTTTCTAGAGTTCCCGTAATATCATCGATATGGGCAATCTTTGCGTTTTGTTTCGTTGCGGTATACAAGGCAAAGCGATTGCTTACACCAACATATTTGTGGAAATAGTACAATTCTCTCCACATGTCATAGTGTGTGATATATGGACAACCCGTATCGGTACCAAGTCCAACTGGAATATCATTTGCCAAACATTCTTTCGCACATGCAATGATACCCTCAAATACAACATTTCCATTATATTGTTCCATCTCGCTTGCATGTGAAATTTCACGATCGAATAATGCATATGGCAAGGCTGGTGATAAGGTTGCGATATGACATGCCTGACGTTCTTTAAATAATTGTATAATGCGTGGTGTTGGTTTTGCCCCATGTTCAATGGTATCCACACCATTTTCCAAGGCAACCTCTACCCCTTCTGTACTTTCTACATGGGCTGCGACTATTAAGTTATGCTTATGTGCTTCTTGACAAGCAGCTTTTACCAAATCCGGCTGCATCTTTAAAACACCTGGTTCCCCTTTTACCTTCGCATCCAAAACACCACCGGTAATCATCAACTTAATTAAATCTGGATGTTCATTGACAATGCGGTTTGTATACATTCTCGCTTCTTCGGCAGTCTTTGCAGCATAGGCTAATGAATGTGCCATATGTCCACCTTCAACAGATACGGCCATATTTGCCGCAAGGATTCTAGGCCCTAGCAATTCCTTGTGTTCAATGCGATCACGAATCTTTGTATCGACATCCTCTACACCACCGACGGTACGAATGGTTGTTACTCCACTCATCAATTGTGTTTTCGCAAACCCCTCACAAAGTTTACGTACGATCATGCGGAAAAAATTATTTCGAGTCATCAATTTTACGGTTTTCACTGGATCGCTCGCTTTATTTTTCGGTTTTCCAGATGATGGCAAGTGCACATGCATGTTGATTAATCCTGGCATGACATAACGACCATTTACATCCAACACTTGATACGCAGAGATATCATACCCCTCATCAACGATATCCGTAATCATTTCATCATCCATCAATAAAATTTTCCCCTTAATAGGCTCCATGTTTTCGTTTCCATCTAACAAGATCCCATTTGTAATTGCGGTTTTCATTCCAAACCCCTCCTCTATATTATTAACTTCTATTGTATCACTTTTTTATGTAAAATTGCCTTTATTTCCTAGAACTTATCTCTATATTTATGAAACTTCATTGCTTTATTATATATAGAAAGCAAAATTCACAATCATGATCAAAAACCACAAAAAAAAGATAGAATTTAAAAAATTCTATCAAATGGTTTAATGACCACATGGTTTTTGATCCATATATTCATGTTCAATCGTCAAATCTGCATAAATCAAGCGAAGCAAGATAATCGTCAATGGAATCAACGCAATCCAAATCGCTTTTTCTTGTAAGAAAGAACATGCGAATGTAAGAATGGCACCGCCAAATAAGAAGCTTAATAACATCGCAAAATGCGTCATGCCTCGCTCATAGGCAGCAAAGTCTTGTTTACGTACCACTTTGGCAATCGCAATACCAACCTGTCGCACATGGTTTGTGCAGAAGGTTGTCGCCATCGGAATTCCTTCCGCTTGACGGAATGTATTGTACTGCATGGATGCGATAAAGTTAATTGCGACTTGTACAATCTGATGTGGCATGCTCAAAGGAATAAATCCAATGATCAGCAAGGTAATCCACTCAATCAAAATCAAATACGTATCCCATCGCAAAAAGCCTTTTTCCTTTACTGGAGATGGCAAGGCTTCCGATAGGAATGCACCTGCAAGATATGCCGTAATCGGAATCAAGTAGTAAAATCCGCTTGCCCAATTTCCCTTACCAAAGGCAATGGACATAATGACGATATTTGCGGTCTGTGCATTACAGAATACACCACCACGCATATTAAAGGTATAAGCACCCATCATTCCTGCCGTCATCATTAATAGCACATAGACCATCTTATGTTCGCACACTAAGTATTTAGAACCATCTTTCTTGTTTTCCACAATCATCACCTAGATTCTTTATATACCCTACTATTTTAGCACAAATACATCCATTCCTTCACACAATGTCCCATATTCCTTAAAAAAAATGCTTATTTTGTTTTCAATTTTCCATAAAACAGGATTATTTCATGAAAACTATATGGAAAATTACATGAAAAAAGATGTTAATTTTTTATAAAAACTAATTCTTTTCAACTTTTTCTGACTTTCTAGTAAATAAACGCCGAAACCACTCTATCTTTGTCACTTCTTAACACTTTCTTAACACCCTTATACATATGTTGATGCCATCTTTATATATTTTTTGTTAAGATACATACAACAAGAAAGCATGAGGTGACAATTATGAATTTTTACAAAAAGCACAAACATACTTCTGTGTTAATCGCAGGTTGTGGCCGTTTTGGGTCTTTTTTAGCGTCTTCTCTTAGTAAAAAAGGATATGATGTAACCATTATCGATAAAGATGAGACTGCATTCCGTCGTTTACACGATGAATTCAGTGGTTTCCAAATCCATGGAGATGCAAGCGATTTAGACATTTTGTATGAATGTGGAATTAAAAATTGCGACATCGTAGTCGTCGCAACGGATAATGACAATGTGAATTGTATGATTGCACAAATTGCGAACGTGATTTTTAACATCGAAGAAGTTTACATTCGATTAAATGACACAGATAAAGAGGACCTTTTAGCTGGTACAAGCATCAAAGCCATTTATCCTGCTCGTTTATCCGTTTTAGCATTTGAAGAAATTAGTAGCATTCAATTAGAAAAGGTGAAATAGTATGAATATAGTAGTAGTTGGGGGACGTAATAAAGCGGACTTCTTAATCGGATCTTTATTAGAAAAAAATCATCATGTGATTGTCATCAATGATGAAGAAGAATATTGTTCGTATTTATCAGAAAAATATAACATTCCTGTTGTGACAGGAAATCCTTGTAAAAAATACATTTTGGAAGAAGCAAACATTGAAGATGCAGATATCTTAATTGCCTTGCGACCAAGCGATGCAGACAATCTTGCCATCTGTCAATATGCGCACAAATTATTCCATGTTAAAAAAGTGGTTGCGACCGTATCCAATCCAAAAAACGTTAGCGTCTTTAAACGTTTAGGTGTGCACACGGCAATTTCCGCAACCTACACCATCTCAAAGATTATTGAACAAGCAAGTACCTTGGAAAACTTGATTCAATCCTTATCCATTGAAGATGAAAAAATTGTTTTAAATGAAATTTTAATCACAAAGAACAACCGTGTCATCAACCGTAAGATTTGTGATTTAACAAACCTTCCAAAACAAGCGATTATCTGTTGCATCCTTCGTGGGATCAATATGATTGTTCCAAGAGGAGATACAGTATTAAAAGAAAACGATAAATTGCTAGTCTTAAGTGATCATGCATCGCAACAAGCAATTATTGATTTCTTTACGGTAGGAAAAATTCTATGAATTCCATCTTGTATGAAACAAAACCAATTTGCGGATATCGCTTAATACTTGGTTATCTTGGTGTCTTGTTAATGTTGATTGGTGGCATTACCTTGTTGCCACTATTAACCTTGTTTTTTTATCCACAGGACGCTCATGAGGCCAGTTGTTTTATCTTACCGGGTGTTGGAAGTATCGTCATCGGGTATTTGCTTTATTTTTTAATCCGTGGAAAAGAAAAAGGAAAGCTAGCCCGCAACCAGGATGCAATCATCGTCGTAGGTTGTTGGATAATGGCAATTTTTATTACCGCATTACCATTTGTCTTAACAGGCAAATACAATTTAACACAGGCGATGTTTGAGACAACAAGCGCTTGGAGTACAACGGGATTAACCGTTGTCGATGTGGAACAAACCTCACATTTATTCTTAATGCATCGAAGCACTGTATTGTTCTTTGGTGGTGTTGGTTTGGTCTTGATTATGTTATCCGTATTTAGCGATTCCTATGGTATGCGTTTATACAACGCAGAAGGTCATAGTGATCGTCTATTGCCAAACTTAATCAAAAGTTCTCGTATTATCTTAAGTATTTACTTCTGCTATGTAGTCAGTGGCGTTCTTCTTTACGTCATGTGCGGCATGCCAGTCTTTGATGCCTTGATTCACTCCATTGGTGCCTTATCAACAGGAGGATTCTCAAACCGTGCCGAAAGCATCGCCTACTACAATAGCTTTTCTATCGAAATGGTTTCCATCGTATTGATGATCCTTGGTAACATTAACTTTTTAGCGCACTTATTCTTAATTCGTGGAAAATTCAAAAATTTCTTCCACTATTGTGAAATTCGTTGCCAAGTTTTATTGCTTGCCTTTGCCACACCAATCATGGCCTTCATTTTGATGAATTCTTTAGGCGTGCTTGCATCGGATGGATTCCGCATTGCGATTTTCCAAGCCGTATCGGCATTAACAACTACCGGTTTCCAAACCGTACCAAGTTTTAATAACTTACCTAGCTCTATTTTATTTGTGATGATTCTGTTACAATTAATTGGTGGAGGTACTGGTTCAACCGCTGGTGGTATTAAACAATATCGTATTTGTGTCTTATCTAAGAGCTTGGTATGGCACATCCAATCAAAGTTTCACTCAAATAAATTAATTTATACACATAAGATTCATAAAGTAAATCAATTAGAAAAAGTAACACAGACAGAAATATCCGCATGTGGACTTTATATCTTCTTATATTTATTGATTTTCTTTACCGGATCTTTCCTATTAACGCTTTATGGTTTCAACCTTGAAGATTGTATGTTCGAATTTTCAAGTGCGTTAAGTACAGTTGGTTTATCTAGTGGTATCATGACTTACAGTTCCCCATCCCTTGTCTTGTGGATTGGTATTGTCGGAATGTTTGTAGGTCGTTTAGAGATTTATATTGTATTTATGGCGATTGCTAGATTACACCAGGATCTAAAACAATCCATACACAATAAAAGAGTTTTATTGAAATAGGAGCACGAAAATGAAAAACATAAACTACAAAGAATTCATACGGCATTTTGTGATTACGATTTTTATCTTATCTCTTTGTACCTTACTATCGTTAGTCTTTGTGGATATTAAAATTCGTACAGAAAACATCATTATGATCTATTTAATTGGTGTTTTATTTATCGTAATTGAAACAAAGAAAATCATGTGGGGTATTAGCGCAAGTATCTTTAGTATTATTTCGTTTAACTACTTTTTTACACAACCGATTTTCTCCCTTTATATTAATGATGCGAACTATATTATCACGATTGTCATTTTCCTAATCGTATCCATCATTACCGGTGTGTTAATGGGGAAAATGCAAAAGCATGCAGAAATTTCAAAATACAACGAACAACAGACGTTAGCCTTGTATGAAATTTCTAAGTCTTATTTAAATCTATCTGGTATTCATGCGATCATCTTGCATAATATCAAGAGTTTATTCGACTTCCAGAAAATCATCTGCGTTGTGTATTATTTTGATCACGAAAGCAATAAACTTGTTCGCTATGAGCAAAAGGATATCTCAAAAGACTACCCTTGTGATGATAACTTAGCACAATGGTGTTATACTAATACGTGTGATTGTGGACATGGTACATCTTTCTACAACAATGATGATTGGTTGTATTGCCCACTTCATCATGGGAATGAATTATTAGGTGTTTATGCCATTCTTCAAAACTATGAAATGGGAAAAGAAAACGAATTGTTCATTCATACGATGATTTCACAGATGGTTATGGCAATCGAACGTGAACAGCTTTACAACATCCAAGAAAAGAATCGTATTGAAATTGAAAAAGAGAAATTAAGAAACAACTTACTACGTTCTATTTCTCATGATCTTCGCACCCCATTGACAAGCATTGTTGGATCTAGTTCTTTAATCCTTGACAACAATGACAATCTAGATGAAGAAACAAAATTAAATCTTGTGAAAAGCATGCATAACGATTCTCAATGGTTAACACAATTAGTGGAAAACTTATTGAATATGACTCGTATTCAGGATGGCCATCTCATCTTGACTAAACAATTTGAAGTCGTTGATGACATTATTTATGAAGCCGTTCAACGCTGCAAATCAAGAACCGAGAATCATACCATTACCCCACATCTTCCAGAAGATGTGCAGTTAGTGGAGATGGATGGTAAATTAATCATCCAAGTACTAGTGAACTTCATTGACAATGCAATCAAGCATACACCAGATGATTCACAAATTGATATCTACTTTAAAAAAGACAGTATGTATGCGTATTTTGAAGTAATAGATAATGGTCATGGAATCGATCCTGCCATTGCCGATACCTTATTCGATAGTTTTGTGACGACAAATTATGAATGTGCCGATTCAAAACGCGGTATTGGATTAGGTCTTTCGATTAGTAAAGCAATCGTGGAAGCACACGATGGTGAAATCTATGCGAAAAACCGTCCTCATGAAAATGGTGCCATCTTTGGATTCCGTTTACCATTAAAAGAAAACAAAAGGAGAACAAGCAACAATGAATGAAAAAATTCTTTTGATTGAAGATGACAAGAGTATACAACGTTTTTTACGTATATCCCTAGAGACAAATGGATATAAAACCTTAAATGCAGAAACAGGAATTGAAGGGATTTCCCTATATATGACACAGAATCCAGATTTAATCTTACTTGATCTTGGATTGCCTGATATCGATGGAATGGAAGTCTTATCACAAATTCGTGATCAAAGCTCTGTCCCTATTATCGTTGTTTCCGCACGTGGTCAGGAACATGAAAAAGTGGATGCCCTTGATCAAGGTGCTGATGATTATATCACCAAACCATTCAATATTAATGAATTATTAGCTCGTGTGCGCGTTGCCTTACGCAAGAAGACAAGTGATGTCATTAAAGCGAAAACATTTGAGATTGATCAATTAAAAATCGATTTTGAAAAATATAAAGTCTATGTTGATCAACAAGAGATTCACTTAACACCAATTGAATATAAATTGTTGGTATTATTGGTTGAAAATGCTGGAAAAGTATTAACACATAGCTTTATCATCCGCAAGATTTGGGGATATAGCACAAACGAAGATTCGCAATCTCTACGTGTCTTTATGGCAAACATCCGAAGAAAAATCGAAAAAGATAGCTCTCACCCACGTTATATCTTAACCGAAGTTGGAGTTGGTTATCGCTTCGTTGAAGAATAGAAACAAAAAGAAGAAATCCATGATGAATTTCTTCTTTTTTTCTAGGTATATAAAAAATGCAGATGTTTGAAACACCTGCATTCATCTATTACTGCATTTGTGATGGATACGTATCAACGATGGATTTAATAATACGATAAACGGTATAAATTAAACCAAGTGCTACGAATATTGACACTGCACAAATTGTCATATCTAACATGTAAATCGCCTACTTTCAATGCCCTTCATCTATACTAAGGGGAGTTTTAGGGCATAACCCTTTCTTTTTACACATCTATTCTAGTCAATTTCACCTTAACGTACTGTTAGGAAACACGCATTGATGTTAAGTTTCTATAAAGACGATTTAACGGGTACCAACCTTCTCGTTTTGTGTTATAATACACGCATGACAAATAAAAAAGAGAAACTATTAATCTATCTTGCGGCAATTTCCGCAAGTACCTTATTAATTTCAAACCTGTCAGCAGTTAAAATATGGGACTTTTTTGGTATACCGGTTGATGGAGGTCTGGTTCTTTTCCCTATCACATACATCTTAGGTGACTTAATTGTTGAGTTCTATGGTAAAGAAACATCCAGAAGCATTATCTTTGCGGGCTTTTTTATTAATCTGCTCGCCATTGCCGTCTTCTATACCGTCATCGCATTACCCGCCTATCCTGGTTGGAACATGCAAGAGGCATATACAAATATTCTTGGGTTTACACCACGTATTATTTTTGGGTCTTTACTCGCATACGTGTGTTCAAACCTATTTAATAACTATATCTTTATGAAATTAAAGAGTGGACACAACATCTTTGCGAAAAGCTTTATTGCCCGTGCCCTAGGTTCTAGTGCATTCGCAAGAATCGTTGATACGCTCATCTTTGAAACCATCGCTTTTTTAGGAGTATTAACCTTTCAAGAATTCTTGATTCAAGCATTATTTGCTTATGTATTCGGTATCTTCTTTGAAGTATTATTCTCCCCATTAGAAGCCTTTATCGCAAAAATGATTAGGAGGAAACATGACAGCATACAAAAACAACAACACATTTAGCTTTGAAATCACAAAACGCATTCCTGGAAAACTTGGTCGTTCCGGAATTATTCATACTCCACATGGAGATATTCACACCCCTGCCTTTATGTGCGTTGGTACAAAAGGCGAAGTTCGCTTCCTATCCATGGAAGACTTACACAACATTCAAGCACAGGCCATGTTAAGCAATGGCTACCATCTACGTAACATTTCTCAAGAAATTGCCGATCATGGAGGTCTTGCGGCTTGGTCAGGATGGAATGGACCTACCTTAACCGACTCTGGTGGTTTCCAAGTTATGTCGCTTGGTTCTGGATTAGGGAAGGTGGTCAGCATGAAACGGGAACAAGAAGTCATCAATACCGATCCAAAAGAAAGATTAACCGAAGTAACGGAGGATGGGGTAAAATTCCTAGATCCTTTCACGAATCAAGAAGACTTCATCGGACCTGAAGAATCCATGCAGATTCAATGTCGCATTGGTGCCGATATCCACATGGCTTATGATGAATTGACTTCACTAGCCGATACCTATGATTACAACGTGGAAGCTTTAGCACGTACCGAACGCTGGGCTGTACGTAGTTTAGATGAGCACAAAAAACATTGTGATGATCTTGGTTATCACCAATCCTTATATGGTGTTTTACAGGGTGGTCGATGGGAAGATTTACGTCGCTCAACATCGAAAAAATTTGCACAGATGGACTTTGATGGATATGGACTAGGTGGTGCCTTCTTAAAGGAAAACTTGGGTGAAATTCTACGCTGGTGTTGTGAAGAGTTGCCAGAAGGAAAACCACGTCATTTACTTGGTCTATCACATCCCGACGATATTTTAATCGGTACCGAAATGGGTGCAGATACCTTTGATTGTGTAGCACCAACAAGAGAAGCTAGACATGGTCGTATTTATACAAAATACGGACATATCGCCATTAATAAATTTGCCGATAGCGATGAGCTCTTAGATGAAGGTTGTGATTGTCCAACTTGCCGTGCTGGTTATACACGTAAACAATTGCGTGCGTTAATGAAGTCCGAAAGCCAAGATGACAAACATACCTACTATAACCTTGCATCCATGCATAATCTTCGTTTCATTGTTCGCTTAACAGAGGAAATTCGCCAAGCCATCAATGAAGATCGTTTCCAAGAATACAAAGAAGAATTCTTAAAGAATTATTATCATCATGGAATCTAAACAAAAAAAGACTGTTCAATCAAAGCGAACAGTCTTTTCTTTATGATTTTCTTTATGCTTCATCCGATTGCAACTGTGCAACTTCTGATTCACATACGGCTACTTTTTTTAGTTTATAATAGCCAACGCTCAAGGCCATAGCCACAACCGCAACGAGTACCCAACCCATACCAAAGCTATAGAATGGTAAATAATGACAAACACTTGTGATGACACCTAATGGTAAGGATAAACCTTCTAATGCGTAGATTACACTGATGACACCAACACTTGCGATGGTAACAGGATAGATATATGGATTATCTTTAATTTTATTATTTAATAAACCTAATACGATTAAAACGATTGAGATTGGATAAATCGCATTCAATACTGGAACGGAGATGCCAAGGATGGTTGTTAAACCTTGGTTACAAACACAGAATGAGAAGAATACGATGATATATGTAAATTGACGATAGTTCAATTTTTTTGTCAATGTTGAAAAATACTGAGAAATAGAAGTGATCAATCCAACACAGGTTGTTAAACATGCCAATGTAAAGATGACTGCTAATAAGATTGCACCGGTTTGTCCAAACAATTGATGAACGATGCAACGCAATGTCCAAGCACCATTATCTTGAATTGCATAGACACCAGATGAGCGCATACCCATGAAGGATAACATCACATAGATTAAGGCAAGGATGCTTCCCGCAAAGATTCCGGCGCGTACTGTATAATGCATAACGTCTTTTTTATTTGAAACTTGTAATGTGCGAAGTGTTGTTGCGATTACTAAACCAAAGTTTAATGCCGCAATGGTATCCATTGTTTGATACCCTTCTAAGAACCCTTTTACAAATGGTCCATCACTATAGACTGGCTGAGCAGCTGCGGTAGAACCATTTCCATTGAATACAAAGCAAAGAAATAGGAAACATAATAATGTCAGTAAGCTTGGTGTTAAGAACTTACCAATGCGATCAACCAACTTATTTGGTGTTAATGCTAACCATCCAGCGACTAAGAAGAATACTAAAGAATAAAGTAACATAAACAAACCAAATGATGCAGATTCTGGTAAGTAAGGAGCAATGGCCATTTCAAATGGTACGGATGCCGCTCTAGGAATTCCAAGACCTGGACCAATGGACAAATAAATCAATACCGTAAACACCATCGCAAATTTTGGGTTTACCTTAGATGCTAATTTTTCTAATCCATTAAATTCCGCAACGACAATAACTCCTAATACTGGTAATACAACTGCTGTAATCAAGAACCCCAACATCGCAAATGGAGTCTGCTCTCCAGCATTTTGTCCTAAGAATGGCGGGAAGATTAAATTCCCTGCTCCAAAGAATAGTGAGAACAACATAAAGCTTACAAGTAACATTTTTCTTTTTCCTAATTTCATAATAACGAACCTCCTATAATGTAAATGTGTGCTTTGCAGGTTAACCTGCTGTACGTTTTCACATGTTGTGCATATAAGACGATTTGGCTTCCTAATAAAAAAAATCGTCCTTATCATAAGGACGATGTATTACCGTGGTACCACCTTTTTTCCCAGATTTCTCTGGCTCTTACTGCATCAAACAATGCATTTTGCCTATAACGTGGCTCAGTTCCGGCGCACTTACTCATGTTTCAGTTTGCTTCTCGAGGATGATTTCATCTTCAGGATTTCTAACAGTTCTCACCAACCACTGTCTCTCTGAAAGTATTTTCTGAAAATTACTTGTTCCTGTCTTTCGAATTTTCTACATATTACCACTGGAATTTTCAATTGTCAAGAAACTATGTGAAATTTTCATGAAAAACAACCATTTTTATAAAAATAAGAGAAAGATTGACATAATTTATTTTTTTAGTAATATAAAGAACGGTATAAAAAAATAAGTAGAAAAGGGGTATGTATATGAGGATAGAAAATGACTTACGACGTGATGATATTAAGCAGTTGGTGTTTCGTATCGCAATCCCGAGCATGCTAGCCCAATTCGTCAGTGTATTCTATAGTATCATCGACCGTATGTACATTGGAAATATCGCCGAAGTCGGTGCCATTGCCTTAGCGGGAGTTGGGATTTGTGGCCCTGTCATCACCATGATTGGATCGGTGGCATCCTTTGTTGGAATCGGTGGTGCACCATTGATGAGTATGCGTCTTGGTGAAGGAGATAAGGAACAGGCTAAGCGAATCATGGCCAATGCCTTCTTGCTTTTATTGATGTTTTCCATTCTCATCGTCTTAGTGATCTTTCCAATCCGCAAGCCGATGCTTTCCCTATTTGGCGCAAGTGCATCCACCATGCCCTTTGCCAACACCTATTTTTCCATCTATCTAACGGGAACGATGTTTGCCTTACTTGCGACAGGGATGAATCAGTTCATCATCTGCCAAGGGTATTCAAAAGTCGGGATGCACTCTGTATTGATCGGTGCCATTTTAAATATCATTTTAGATCCGATCTTCATCTTTGTCTTTGAAATGGGGGTAGCAGGTGCTGCCGTTGCGACAGTTTTATCACAATTAGCGAGCTGTATCTTTGTGATCACCTTTTTATTCAGTGATGGAATTCCCGTTAAAATTAGCTTTGAAGGTTATTCTTTACGCATCGCAAAACGCATTCTAAAAATCGGTTTAACTCCCTTTATCATCGTTGCCTTTGACAATATCATGATCATTGCGATGAATGCGATTTTACAGCGCTATGGTGGTGCTGCAGAGGGAGATCTACTCGTTACCTGTGCAACCATCGCCCAAAGTTTCATGCTTGTGGTAACCATGCCATTAGGAGGTATTACCGGTGGAACACAAACCATTCTTGCCTTTAACTATGGAGCGAATCAATACGATCGTGTACGCAAAGCGGAACGCTATATCGTCCTATTATCCCTTGCCTATACAACGCTATTATTTATCCTCGCTCAACTTGCAGGACCAATCTTCGTGCGTCTATTTACAAGTGATGCTCTCATCGCAAAAGAAGCCTTTAGCGCCATCAAAATCTGTACTCTTATGATTATCCCACTATCCATTCAATATGCGATTGTCGATGGATTAACAGGTCTAGGGCAGGTGCAATTCTCACTTCCTTTATCCACCTTAAGAAAAGGAATTTACTTTGTTGCCCTTTTCCTATTACCGATGTTCTTCGGTGCTCGTGCAACCTTCTATGCAGAACCAATCTCCGATATCATCAGTCCCATCTTATCCTCCATCGTCTATTTCTTTGCGATGAAAAAAATACTAAAACCAAAACAAGCCTAGTAGTCGTAAAAAGCTTGTAACATAAGAAAAGACACAGCATTTTAAAAACTGTGTCTTTTTTATCGTTCTAGCAAGGCTGCAATCGTCTTTGCGAGCACATCATGTCCTTGTTGATTCATATGCACACCATCATAGGCATCCACTGATACCACACTTCCAGCATCCAAAAAACAACAATCTAACTGTTCACTAATTCGTTTATAAACGGATGCGAATTGTAAAGACATGCGATACCGACTTTCATCAAAATCATCTCTCCACATAGATGTATGAACAGATGGATGTAAGGGTGGTGGTGATACCAAAAGTATGGTTGCATGGGGATACGCATTCAAAATCATGGATAACATCTTTTTGATTCCCGCTTCGATTTCAATCATGCTTGTATCAAACAATAACCGTAAATCATTGGTTCCAAGCATCACAATGCAAACATCCACCACTGGATGATTCTTGATGATATGTGGTAAAGAGCGCAAACCATTTTTACCAGGTATATATGGATCATCATACTGAATACTTCTGCCATTCACACCCTCTTCATACACAATTGCATCTGGAATATAGGTTCTTAATTGTTTTGGCCAAGGATTGGGATAACGTGAAAAGGTATGGGGATCAAAGCCATAGGTATGGCTATCTCCATAACATAAAATATGCATCATCTTAATCTTTCCGTTTGAATCGGAAATCACAATATGGATCGCCATCCGCAAGTGTCATCGTTCTCTTTAAATCTAGACCAATCATGCTGGATAATAAGAAATCCAATTTACATAAATACTTCGCATACTCAAAGCAATGTTCATCTCTACACAATTTACAAACACCGCATTCATGATAATTATAACCTAAATCGTAGTCCTCTGTTTTTGGTAAAATATCGACAACCCAATCATTTTCATATTCTCTTTTATAGGTCTTTTTTGACCATTCAAAGCGTTGTTTCATTTTCTTATCACTTAAATACTGTTCTTCATTTCCAAGCATTAAACCAACTGCTTTCCCATTCTTAATGCCATTTTCCAAGGCTAGATAATTCTGTTCAACCGTTTGGTCCTGTCCACGATTCATCGCAATAAAAAATGCCGCTAACAAGTAAGAAGATAATAAAGGATTGCTTGTTTCTAACGGTTTTGCACGTTGCACAATCGCAAGATATTCCTTATAGACATCTTTTTTCTTTGTCTTATCTGGGATATATCTTAATAGATAACGTCCAACTAACTTATGCATGATACCAACTTTCATGATTCATTCTTCCTTTCTCCATCGTTCTCGTTATCTCTATTATAATCCCTTTTTTTCATTCTTTCCTATTTTTTGTAAACAACATTATAAAATTTAAATTTTCCCACTATAAAAACAACAAAATACTTACAATCTATTCCCTTTCTTATAAAATATGATACACTTAAACTGGATTATTTAAGAGGAGAATGTATGGAAAAGAAAAAAAGTTTTTTAGCTGAATTTAAGGAATTTGCATACCGTGGCAACGTTGTTGATATGGCTGTCGGTGTGATCATTGGGGCCGCATTCAAAGCGATTGTTGACTCCCTTGTAGCCGATGTTGTGATGCCATTTGTTGGAATCTTTGTCGATACGACAAGCTTTGCCGACATCGTATGGACAATTGGAAGTGCAAACATCATGATTGGAAAATTCATTTCCGCAATCATCAACTTCTTGATCATTGCCTTCGTAATTTTCTGCATGGTTAAAATGATCAACAAAGCACATGACAAGGTAAACAAAAAAGAAGAAGAGGAGCCAAAAGTAGAAGAAGCTCCAAAACCTACTACAGAAGAATTATTAGCTTCAATTCTTGAAGAATTAAAGAATCAAAACAAATAAAAATTGTGATTAACCATCACGATTTTTTTTATACATCCACTTATGTATAAATACATTCTTCTTTTAAAAATAGCATGTTTTCTTATTTTCTTTACAATTGTAGGATTAAAAGTGCTATAATTAATATATCTATATTTCTTTTTAATCGTATAAAAGAAGAAAATTAGAAAATTTTAGTCTTCTATCTATTTATGATTTTATACAAAAGCAAATACATGACAATTTAAAATTTTCTCTTTGCATTTTATTTTTTATCATAATAGTTAGTTAAGACTAACTGAAAGGAGAATTCGTATGAATCTGAAAGGATTTAAACTTTTTGCGTGTGCAATGGTCGCAAGTCTTATGATTAGTCAAGTAACCCCTGCATTCGCAAATGAACACAAAGCTTTCGTGGATGTCAGTGAACGTGCTGCTTCAAAATACGAACATGACGACTATGCATTCACAAAGATTTCTCACCCAGAGAAAGCTGCGTCTACAACAGAAAATCCATCAGTTGATGGTATTGTCGATTATATCGGACATGGTGTACTAGGTGCTACAAACGTTGACGAGGGTTCAAATGGACAAGGTGCAAGAGGGCAATCTTATTCATGGGCAAGCGTTGGTTATGGCGACTACATGTATGTTAGTACCCTAGAAAACGCAATGGGTTCCACAATCAAATTCATGGGTCAAGGAGGGCTTGGACATGATTTTGATCCTGAACTTTTCAACTCTGCTTTAGGTGCTTTATATCGTGGTGACTTCTTTATCGAAGAAGAAGATAAAGGGGTTGCAGGTAGTGCATTAAGCAAGATCAATGTGAAAACTGGTGAAGTTACCTTATTGATGTCAAAAGCAAAAAATGGATTAAGCTGCCAATTTAGAAATGGTTTATTATACAAAGATAAACTTTACTTCTGTGGTGCCGTTAACAACATCCCATCTATTTATGAAGTAGATCCAAAAACGGATGAATTCAAACTTGTTTACTCCGATGATACTATGAAGAGTCCAGATGCTTGGAAAGAAGCAATGAAAAAACAGATGTGTCCAGCAATTCGTGGAATGGCTGTATACAATGACTATTTAGTAATCAGCTGTCTAGGATTGGATGCAAACCCATATATTGCGGTATCAAACAATCCATCAAAAGGATTTACAAAAATCGCTTCTTCTTATAACGAAGATGGAAGCAATGGTGATTTATTCGGTTATCCAGCATTCCGTTTCCAAGATAGCATCTATGGTGGTGGTATCTGGGAAATGATCGAATTTAACGATGATTTATATATCGCAATGTGTACAGGTACTCCTGAAAACTCAAAAGATAACGGAAAATCTTTCCAATCCTTTGCCGTAGTTCGTGGACACTGTAACGGTGCCATCGATGATCCAAACGCTTGGGAATTTACTCCAATCGTAGGAGATCAAGAACGCGATGGCGCAAAATACACATTTGGTATTGACCCTGAACGTACACGCTCCGGTGCTTGCAACATGATGGTTTACAACGATCATCTATACATCGGTGAATACAACGATATTGAAATTGCGATTATTCGTATGTTATTTGATTTAGACTTCCAATTCATGGCAGATAACTTGGAACAATCCGTAAGTTTATACCGCATGGATAAAGATGAAAACTTTGAACTTGTTGCCGGTAATCCAACAACTATGTTTAAAGAAAGTCTTACTGGATTAAAATCTGGATTTGGAAAAGACAAACCAAGATATGAAAACCAATATATTTGGAAAATGGATAACTTCCAAAACAACTTATATATCGGTACTTTCGATCAATCAAGTCTTTCTGAACCAATCGCTCAATTCTCAAATGGTGATTTACTTCATATGAGCAAAGAAGAATGGAAAGTTCAATTCGATTACTTATATGAATTCATCAAAGTTGCCTTAAAGAACTTAAAGAAACCAGTTCCTGGAACTTTCCAATCTGCACCTTTACCAAAAGCAGAACGCAACGTTATTAACAACGCTGCTAAAGATGTAACGAAAAAAGACTTACCTGTCTTATTAGAATTACTCGATGCACAAACAGAAATGGAAGAATTCCTATATGATAATACAGATGTAACTATCTTATCGTTACCAAATACCTTTGATGCAGATCAAGAAATCACATCACTAAAAGAATTCCACCAAATGGCAATGTTGCTTCAAGCATTCTTAGAAAACGAAGAATCTTGGACACATGAACAACGTGTACAAGCACATTATCAATTCTACAAAATGTATGAAGAATTATATGATTATTATTGTTTACACCCTGAATTACCAGACTTTGTAAAAGATATCTACAATAAGATCATCAACAACAAGGGTGTACAAAAAATTAAAAACTTCGTTCGTTGCTTATACTACTTAAGTGATTCAGAACGTGGATTTGACATGTTTGAATTCAACAGTGATGAAGAATTAAACACAATCACAACAAATGGTATGAGTGATCCATACAACCATGGTTTACGTGCCTTTGCAATCAACCACGATGAAAAAAATCCTTGGTTATGCATCGGTACTGCGAATCCATTCTACGGAACACAAGTATGGCGTATGGAAAAAGATGGATTAAATCTTCCACCAACGGAAGATAAAGATTCAGTGGATCCAAATAAACCGGTCGATCCAGAAAATCCTGGGGATACAGATAAACCAATCGATCCAAACAACCCTGGAGATACAGAAACTGACAAGCCTGGTGACACAGAAACAGATAAACCTGGAGATACAGAAACTGACAAGCCTGGTGACACAGAAACAGATAAACCTGGAGATACAGAAACTGATAAACCTGGTGATGTCGTAAAACCAGATACAAACAACCCAACCGAAGATCAACTTGACCAAGAGGACTCTTCACAGTTAGAAGATCAACTAGAAGATGAACAAGTAGGTACAGGAGATTCTTCTAATAAGACTGCTTATACCGTTACATTCTTAATTGCGGTAGCAATCCTTGCAGGGGTTATTCTTCTACGTCGTAAACGTAAATAATCCATAACATAAAAAAACGATGGTACATCAACTACCATCGTTTTTCTTTTATTTACTCTTCAACAAAACTTACCTTACCATCTTTCAAGGATGCCACACGTGCCTGAGAATATACATCATATCCTAGTTCTTCAACGCGTGCACGTCCCTTTTGGAAGGCTTTTTCAATGACGATACCAATACCTGTAATTGTTGCATGTGCTTCCTCTAAAATACGAATCGCACCCAAGGCAGCCTCACCATTTGCCATAAAATCATCAATGAAGATCACATGATCATCTTCATTGATAAATTTTTTACTCACAATTAGCTCATAGTCGATGTTCTTTGTAAAGGAATGCACATTTGTATGGTAACAATCCGCATCCATAATACGACTATTATTCTTTTTCATATATACAACAGGAACTTGTAAGATATATCCTAAGAACACACTAGGTGCAATCCCACTTGTTTCAATTGTCACAATTTTTGTGATGGTTTTACCCTTATAATGTTCTTTAAAATCTTCCGCTAATTTCATCATTAGATCGGCATCAATTTGATGATTTAAGAAAGAATCCACTTTTAAGACATTGTCATTTGGAACATTTCCATATTTTAAGATATATTCTTCTAGTAATTTCATTTTATAATCTCCTCATTTTTACATTTTATTGGTTGTTAACAATCATAACACACTCTAGTTAGAATGAAAATGTAAAATAAACGAGAACTTCTTATTTTTAAAAAAACAGCTCATTTTACCTTGAGCTGTTTCTCTTCCTTCGATAGATGAATACGAGTACACTAAGAATGCATAATAACGATACAACACATAGCGTTTGTTTAAATGTCGTTGAATAGAAATACGATCCTATGACTTGGTTACTTGTATCTTCTGCTTCCACTTCATAGGGGATTCTCTCTCCACGAACGAGCAAACGATGTGTGTTTACTCCATAGGGGGTACATGTCAATAGTGTTACATAATCTTTATCAGGGATGATATCTAAATCCGATGCATCGTCTGGATCGATGGTTTTTGTCATGACCACCTGATACGCTAGGGTATCATGAAGCACATCTAGATAAAAGATATCTCCTTTTTCTAATTGATCTAAATCGGAGAATAAGTTTGCGGATGGCAATCCACGGTGACCGGATAAAATCGCATGGGTGCTTTTCCCTCCGATTGGTAAAGAGGACCCTGTATAATGTCCGATTGCCTGGGAAATAACGTCAGGTTTTGTCGTATGGTAAATAGGAAGCCGTACATGAATCTTTGGGATGCGAATAATCCCCATCATTTCATCCTTACCAAGATTCAATCGTTGATGATACTGCTTATATCCATCCTTCTTTTCCATATCCACACCTGCAGCTAAAAAGCCCTGTTCCGCTAACTGCTGGTTATGTTTTTGCGCACTTCTTAATTCCTGTTGATATACCTCATCATCCAATTCTTCCATTACTTCTTGATACGATGCAATCGCCTTTGAACTATTACGATCATTGATCATATTACTAATGGTAGGATAGGACAATAAGCCAACTCCTAGTAATAAAGAAATAATTGCGAAATAATAACTAATTGTTTTTCTACTTTTCATAGTCGATTCCACTTGATAACCGTTTTCCAATCCAATACATTCCCATCATAGAAGCAATCAACATGGTCATGTAAATGCTTGTTTGATGGCTTGCATCATCACCTGTATCGGTAGGGCCTGTTTCCTCAATGGGTGGTTTTGGTGGTTTGACGTCTGTTTCCTTTACCTGCATGGTTACATCAAATACGAGCTGATTCTGTAAAGAACCATCCTCCATGGTGATCTTTTGCCAATATGGCACACCAACTACAACAGGTAAAATTTTGGTTTGATCCTCTTTATGATCAACCTGCGCTAGAACATAGAGACCTAAGGACATGTTTTGAAACTGTGTTTCTGTTTGAAGCCATCCCTTATAAATTGGCTCTAGTTTCTGTTTGTGAGCAGTCTTTACAACCAGATCTGCATATTCTTCTAATTGTTTTGCATTCAATGCTTCGTTATGAACCAATTGTTCATGATATGATTCTATATCTTTCTCTTGAAAAGCTGGTTTTAATATATATTCCCCATGTTCATAATCTGCTACCTGATACATCTCCACTTCCATCTTTGTATCACTTTTTCTTTGAATACAAAGTGATCCACTTTGTCTAGAAGCAACAATAGAATCGGAAGAATAAGCCATAAATAGACAACTAAAAATGAGTACGAAAATCTTTTTTATGATTGTATTATTCATGTTTTTTCCTCCTTTTCTGATAATAAAATACTACAAAGCCTGTGACCATTACACCCACTGAAGCAAGTGTCATCATCCACATGGAATTGTCTTCTTCTAATTCTATAACTTGATCTGTCTTTGATGGTTCTTTGTGATATGGTACACGTTTCCCTCGAACGAGCAACCGATGTGTATTGACCCCATAGGGTGTACAGGTTACTAACGTAACATAATCCTTCCCATCTTTTACATGTAAGCTATCTACATAATTTGGTTTTACTGTTTTTATATCATCAATCTGATATGCATGTGTTTCTTGTAAAATATCAATATAAAATTCATCACCGACCACAAGTTGGTCTAGATCTGTAAATAAACGTGCTGAGCGTAAGCCACGATGGCCAGATAAAATACAATGTGTTCCCTTTCCTCCAATGGGTAAAGAAGAACCAACATAGTGACCGACCGCTTTTTGGATTACACTTTCCTCTGTTGTGTGATAAATGGGTAATGAGACATCAATCTTTGGGATACGAAGAACACCCATCACGCCATCTTGTGCAATGTTTAATGTTGCTTGATATGATTTCTGATGATCTTCCTTTTCCATAAAGATGGCCTTGTTTAAAGAACCACATCGTTCTATTTTCTTATTGTGCAAGATTGCTTCATCCTTAATGTTGCGATTTTCTTCCTTCGATAGATTTGACGCGACCTGATGATAATTTGACACAACTTTCGATGCATTCCTTTGATTTACCCAATTACTGACACTCGGATACAGTACAATACATACACCAATAAGAAAAATCATAGAAAAGAAGATCTTACCGATTTTTCTTTTCATCTTCCTATCTTTCTTTATACAACAGTACCTGACATCAAGGCGATGTCAGGTGTCTGTTTCTTTATTTTTTATTTCTGTGCATTACTTCTTTTTTTATCAAATGCGAAGTAACCTAATCCAGCTACGATAGCAAGAACACCAACAATGTAAAGCATTGTAGTACCCATACCACCTGTTTCTGGAAGAAGTGCACCAGAGAAGTTTTCTACTGTTGCGGCAACATAACCAGTTGTTTGATCACCATCTTTTACATCTTGATCATTGATTCTGTATTGTAACGTTTTTAATTCACCAGTTGTTTCATCATAAGTTGCTTTGATTTCTACTTTAACTGGTTCTTCTAATAAGTTATATCCATCAGGAGCAACTGTTTCTTTTAACCAATATGTTCCAGTTGCTAAACCATCAATGTATAATTTACCTTGTGCATCAACTTTAAATTCATTTACTGCAGGTTGTCCTTCAGTTTTAGAATATAAGTATTTACCTTCACCAGTTTTTGTAGCCCAGATATCATATTCATCTGTACAAGCTGCATTTGTATATAATTTGAATGTTGCACCAGCTAATACTTCTTTTGTAGTACCGTCTGTTTTTGTGATGTCAAATCCATAAGTATAAGAATATACTTTAGATTCTGTTGATGTTCCTTTTTCATCTGTATAAGGATTGTTGTTGTATTCGATATAAACCTTGTTGTCGTTTCCTGGTTTACCTAATTCAGCATCTTTGTCTAATACTGCTTTATATGTAACTGTAATTTTGTTTTGACCTTCTTTGTTAAATAATGTGTTAAATGGTTCTGCTTTTAAATCAAAATCAATTGTTAAATCTGTTGTACCATCTGGTTGTACAGCTAATGTTACTGTACCTACTTTTACACCATTGTAAGTAATTTCATTTGTTTCTGTATTTACAACAAACTCAACTGGTTCTCCATTGATTGCAAATGTTAATTGTAATGCTTCTACTGAGTTTACTTTTAATCCTTTGCTTAATTTATCGTGGAATGTATAGTGATATGTTTCATAAGTACTTAATACATAGTTAGAAGGAGCTGTTCCTTTTAAGTTAAAGATAATTTCATCTCCAACGTTGTAGTCGTTTCCTTTTACTTCTGTTCCATCTTTTTGAATTGTTTTTTCTACTGATGGAACTTCAGATTTTACTTTAATTTCATTAACATCTTTATAAACGTTGTCTAACATTGCGATTGATAATGCTTTATCTTTTGTTTGAGGATCTACAACAGTTGTTTCTACAACTACATAGTATCCATAAGGTAAACCATTGATAGTAGCATTTAAGATTGGATCTCCTTCAACTGCTAATTCAGCTGGTTTTGGAGTTCCTAATTGATTTTTATGAACTTGTAATTCATGTGCAAAACGATTTAAGAATACTGTGTTATCTTTATTCTCATCTAAGAAAGCAACGATTGATTTTGCAGTTGCGCCTTCTTTTGTGAATGTTAAATTTGGATCTTTTGCTGCATTGTAATCCGTAACTGCTTGATCTAAAGCAGCAACGACACCTGCAGTCACTTGTGGTGTTACTTCTGTGTAAGCAAATTTATCTTTTCCTTCACTTACTTTTAAGTTGAATAATTGGTAAGCTTCAAATGTACGTCCATTTAATGGTTGTGAGCTAGATGTTAATTTAATAGCACCTGTAGGTTCAACTGCTTTTACTACGGTTGTCATCATTAATGACATGGCCATAACAGCAGAAAGCATGACTGCCATTACTTTTTTCAAATTGTCTTTCATGTTTTTCCCTCCAAATAAAATTTTTTTAAAACTAAGACTAAAAATAAAACTAAAAATACTACGAAAACTTTTTAAACAATCATCTATGATAGTGGCTAACCCCCCTTCGCAGTCTGATGATTTGAACACAAATCAATAACAAACTTATAGCAACGAAGGACAAGCCTACGATTGTTAACTTCAATAATTCGATACTACCAGCATCTGGAAGCATCGGACCTCCACCCTGTTCATTGCGATACTGCATGGACAGCAGTTGGTCTGTATTTTTTGGAACCGCATGCATGGTACAAGAACCATCTTTTTCGATCCATCCCCATTCCATCGTTCCATCATCATGTAAAATAATCTTGTTGAGTCGCTCTTCAATCAAATAGCCATTTGGCGATTCAACTTCTTTTATATAATATGTTCCTGGAGGTAACCCCTTCACTTCAACTAGCGATTGATCCGTATAAATAACGGTACATTCGCCATCTGTTTTTTGATATTGATAACTATTTTGATCGGCTGCCTTGTGAAAATGCAACAGATTCTTCTGCTGTGCATCTGCATAGATGGAGAAGCCTGCCCGACTTCCCTTAATCGGTTCATCTTTCTCATTGACCTTAACCATCTCAAAGTTCACAAATGCATAGACTTTCTTTTTCATATTCTTAATAGATACCACAATCGGATGTTCCAAGGTACTCGTTGTTAAACGGAATACTGGAATGTTCAAATAGCTATTGTAGCCTTTGATTGGGTGTTCCACGATTTTATAATAATAAACATTTCCTTTTTTATCCCTTGCCGCTAAATCATAGAAGGTATTCATCCATTGATTTGCACTGGATAATTCTTGATTTTCTAATACGAGTTCAGCATCCTTGAAACTTGGATAGTTCCAAGCATTGTCATATTGTGGCAATTTTGCATTTCCATCCGTATTGTTGTAGTTGATGGAGAAATACTCAGGCTTTGGTTTTCTAGTTCGTTTTGGTACCGTAACCTTAATTTCCGTACCATTGCTTTCCCAATCCTTGTAGATGGCTTCCGTTTCTCCTTCAGCCGTATATCCACCCGCAAAACGATGAGTATACGCATCATCGAATTTCGAACTTCGTACCGTTAATTCTCCACAGACGAACTGAACCGCAATGGTTACATCACTTTGAATATCCCCAACGGTAATACTTGCATCATTCGTTCGTATCTCCGTATGTAAGGTTGCTTTCCCATCACTGATCTTCGTTGCTTTTTCATCAACCTTTGCCGATGGCAAGAGATTTCCTTTTGTATAAACATCCGGTAAAGTATCGTTACACAAAATATTAAATCGAATGCTTTCTAGATCATCGACATAACCAAGTACCATCGTATTAACCAATATATTTCTTGATGCATCCGCTAGGTTGTCACTTGAATAGACCTTTACGGTAACACGATGTCCCTTCGGTATGGAGGCATCGCGATATACATCATAATGTACTGTTGGGAAACCATCGGTCTGTTCTATCTTGTTTCCATTTTCGTCGTACCAAGCCTTCTTGATCTGTAATGGTTTTTTCGAGAAGTTGTGGAAACTAAGCATATCATTTTTATACTCTAAATAATCTTCTTCCACCGCTTCGGTACCCTTTGGATTGTATTTCCATTTCACGACACTAGAGGCTGGATCAACATCGATGGATGGCTCATTGCTTGCCTGTAATTCTCTTATTGAAAAATCCCCTCGATAAATCGTTGGATCAAATTTATGCGTCTTGATCAGTGCTTCAAACTTCGCTTGATCATAATGCAACTGTCCAATCTCCTCAGCGCTCATGCCTTGGCTATACGTTATGAATTCTTCGTGGGATTTCAACTCACTGATCACCAGTCGATATTCCCCTTCCAATTCAAAGTAGCGATTTCCATCAAAGGTTAATGTAAATCCACCACCGACCTGATTGCCGACAACCCCTAAATGCTGATCGATATAGGTATTGGTTGCAGGATCTAATTGTTGAAGTTTGTATTTAAAGTAGAAGGTATCTTTGGCATCTGGTGCAGAACCATCCACTCTCTTTTCACCTTTTACGCGAATTCCATTAATGGATGTTCCAATGATAAATGGCCACATATGTCCTTCGGAACCAACCGTACCCGCATCGATATTTCGTGCAACCACCGTACCGTTATAGTCCCCACCACCAAGCCATACATCGGCTTGTGGTACCACAAGATGTCCAACCAACTTTGAACCATTGGTATTTCCTAACTTATTTTCTGCTTTTACATTCGGTGTTTTAAATCCAACATAGACCTCTCTTGCATATGGTGCAAACCATAAAACGGAGAAGGCAGGTCCTTTTTCAATGGAACTAAACATAAAGTTAGATCCAAAGGAATCGTTTTCCACACTCTTGTAAATACGAGGCAATAAAATTTGTTCTGTATTCTCTTCAATGTTGATAATTGTTAATTTATTCGACATTTCCGTATCATCCACATAATCATAGATGACATTGGCTACTTGTCCATGTTGCAACAGTTTTCCCGTCGTTGTTTCCGTACTTACTACCGTATTGTTCCAACCCGTATGCAGCGATTCAAATCGGAAGTTAAATCCTGGACGTAAACGAATCGTAACATCGATGGTATCCATCTCTGCTGGTACATTTTCACCCTGTGCATTTTGTCTGGATTGTGTATTGAAGGTATCAATCGCAAAGGCATAATCGGCTTTTTGTATCGCATTGTTTTCAATATCCTGTACCGTTGCCCCTCGACCATTATGATATGCATTCAGCTCCTCAACAGGTCGTACTTCATATTGTCCTTCTTTAATTTTATATATTTGATAATAGCGTGCATACCCTTGTTCACGGTCAAGCTTCTTCGCTTCTTGTGAACCCTCTACAACGCCATCCTGTGTAACACCTAGGCCATCATTTGTTTCCTTTAAAATGTCATCTAGATATGATTTTTTAATATCGACCATCAACACCCGTCGGCCGTTGATATCATAACCATCAAAGTTTCGATAATAGTTGATGGTTCCACGATCACTACCATCCGCACTTCCATATAAATATCCGTTTGGTAAGAACTTCTGCGTTTCCTTGGATTCATATCCCACTTCATCGTTTTGATTCCATTCACGCTTAGAACTATCCACAATCGGCGTATTATTCATCGTATAGCTTGGAAGATTGCTGTTGGCAATTTCATTGCTGCCAAGCTCTGGAGCCGTTGTATCCTTGCTGACGTTTGTAGGGAAGGTCTTTGTGAAATCCACATACATCTGTTCAGGAAAATACATCTTATTTGCTGCATATGCTTGTAACGGTGTTTTATAGAATGGTTGATAATTAACCTTGTGCTTAAATGGATCCATGAAATTGGATTGTCCTAAATAAATCGGCATACCCTCATGTGCGGTAATGACATCCGGGAAGTTTGTAGGATCGTTTTCATTAAACGCATACCCCTCTAAGTAGGAAGGTACGGTATGAACATAATCCCCTTGATCTTGTGTTGTACCACCCAAACTACCATGCAACATCGTCTGTCCACCAACAACCATCGGTCCAACAACGTGTGTTCCTAAATAATCCCCACTACAGAATACGTTGTAGTTTGCTAAGATGTAATCCAAGGTGTATGCATCTTTTCCGATATTGCTTTCGGCTTCATAACTTTGTAATTCTCGATTGTTCCCAACGACATACTCCGAACCAGAATCCCCATGAATCGAACACATCACCCATGAGAAATGATCCATGCTTGAGAAGGTTTCCACCTCATCCGCTTCCACCTGCATCGGTTCAATCGTTGTTTCATCTTCAAAATGATAGAACTGAACATCCTGATTGTCTGGTGTTGCATCCGTCAAGGCCATTGTTTGAATTTGTTCTTCTTGCACCTTAGAACAGACATCCACAACCGTTCCATCTTTTTGTGTTAACATTAAATTTTGAAATGCAATTTTGACTGGTTTCACCGGTTGTACCTTGATACCATCAATGGTTGGTGAAATGTCAAATAGTCGATACGAAGTCAATTCTTTGTTTCCCGTTAAAAACTGCTCTTCCACTTGTGCAGTTGCCGTTTGTAAACGAGCATCCGTGATCTCTTCCACTTCCAATACCAGCTCACCCTCTTGGGCAAACGCATCGATTGGACCCTGCAAAGTTACGATGACATCATTCACTTCACTAGAAACAAGAATTCCCTCTTCCATCACTGGTTCCTGTTCGACATTATTATCTTGTGCATAAAGATAAACCCCTTGGTATATAGCATAAAAACATGTACAAAATAACAATGTAACGATTGCTATCCTCTTCATTGTGTAATCCCTTCTAACTAAAAGTAAAAAAATTAAGTATAATAAAAAAATATAATAAAAATTACGATAAGAAATTTCTATCATTCATTACGTTATTGATCCCTGAATTGAATAATAAAAAATAAGATAAGAATAAAACATTTGTAAAACATAAAAACTAAAAATAACAGATGTTGCTTTTTTCCTCATAAATTAAAAACTGAACGAAAATAGAATCATCTTTTAAAAAATAAAATTTTTCATCTAAATTCATATTACACCCTTTTTATAATTTGTCTATCTTTTTTTATAATATTTTGCTTAATCTAACAATATTATATCGCAACATAGTGTTAATATAGACATTTATAGACATGTTTATTATAAATCTCTATATTTATAATTTATCTTTTTTCATTTTAATAATGAGGATGTATATACAAATTTTTTATCAGATAATTGCAATTCCAAGTGTATTTTTATATAATTATTACATGTTTGGAAATTATGCAAGAAACAAAAAAACTGTGTAATTTCTTTTTTGTTTTTACTAGGAGGTATGCTATGCACAAATTCAAAATTATCGCTAAAGAAATCTTTTTTGAGGTCATCGGAAGTATTCTGATCGCCGTTGGTATTTACAACTTTGCGGTTGCTTCAAAGTTTCCAATGACCGGTTTTTCAGGAATTTCCTTGATCTTAAATCGTCTTTTCGATCTTCCTATCGGGTTAACGATCATCGTCTTAAATATCCCTGTATCGCTTCTTTGTTACAAGCTTTTAGGACGTAAATTCTTCCTTCGTTCCATCCGTTGTATATTGATTTCATCACTCTTCATCGACTACATTGCACCCCTATTTCCAATCTATGAGGGAAGCCGCATGATTTCCGCAATCTGTACAGGTGTCTTAGGCGGTTTAGGTTATGCCTTAATCTATATGCAGAACTCTTCCACAGGTGGTACCGACTTTGTCATCATGGCCGTAAAAGCCTTGAAACCATACTTATCACTTGGTAAAATTGCCTTTTTATCCGATATCGGAATCATCGTATTCGGTGGTTTATTATTTAAAGATATCGATGGAATCGTCTATGGTATGATCATCAACTTCCTATTCGCAGTCAGTGTGGATAAAGTCATATACGGTGTCAACGCTGGAAAACTTGCGCTGATTGTAACCGAACATGGCAAGCTCATCGCCGATGCCATTGATGAATGCTGCGGACGAGGCAGTACCATTTTAAAGGGAAAAGGCGGCTATCAAGAAGATAAAAAACAAGTTGTAATGTGCGCTTGCGATAATAAGCAGATGTATTTTGTGCAACAGACCGTAAAGGAAGTCGATCCGAAAGCCTTTGTGATCATATTAGAATCCAATGAAGTCCATGGTGAAGGATTTAACATGTTTAGCATTGGAGAAGCAAATTAAAAGTGTAGAACACTCTTGTTCTACACTT
>SAMEA104404106__coassemble_589_pt1 | contig 35953 bp, 29 predicted proteins | sample SAMEA104404106__metabat2_high_PE_075 | metagenome-assembled genome bin SAMEA104404106 (sample SAMEA104404106) | Balaenoptera acutorostrata
ATTATTATACCATCTACAAAAAAAGACTGCTGACCTTTTGTCAACAGTCTGAAAGCTCTGCGTGTGCAGAGCTTTTATTTCTTATAGTACTTCGTTTAAAGCGTTGATTAATTGTGGTTTTGGCATGAATCCTTGTAACTGTTTTACAACTTGTCCATCTTTGAAGATTAACATTGTAGGAACTGCCATGATTCCAAATTGAGAAGCTAAATCAGCACTTTGATCAATGTCTACTTTTACGATTTCAGCTTTTCCAGCCATTTCACTAGCAACGTCTTCTAATACTGGTGATAACATTTTGCAAGGTCCGCACCAAGTTGCGAAGAAGTCTACCATTACGACACCTTTTTCTACGACTGCGTTAAATTCATTGTTGTTTACGATTTTCATATGATTGTCCTCCATTTATGTTATTTACAAAATTCTTCTTTTAATACATCCATCAAGTGACGGATTCGTTTATCACAAATTGAATATACCACAAACTGTGCATGCTTCCTTGTGCAGACAAGATTGGCATCCTTTAGTTTATGAAGATGTTGTGATAGGGCGGGAGCAGTAATTCCTGGAACAGAAGCTGCGATTTCTTTGACTGTCTTTGGCCCTTCTAATAGGGTACAGACGATGAGTAAACGATTTTCGTTTGCTAATTGCGATAGGATGGCAGCGATTGCACCTGCATGCGCATGTACCGTTTCCTCTTGCATATGTTCCATTGCATCATCTCCTTCTTTAATTAAGTGTTTACTTAACTAATTGCATCTTCATTATAACGAAAAATATAATTAAGTCAATACTTAATTAAGAAAAAAGTTAAATAAATAATAAAATCTATAAAAAATGCCCTGAGAGAGTGGCTCAGGGCTATTATGTGGAAGGAAAAACTTACTTATTATTCAATATAATGATAGATTCTTATAGTAAACCAATCCATGCGCAAAGGATTGATAAAACGATTACAGATACGATTAATACGACTGGGTTTGCTTGTTTCTTCTTTAATAACCAGAATAATACTAATGTGATTACCATTGGTAAGAAATTAGGGAAGATACGATCGAAGAATTCAGTTTGTAAAGCAACTTGGATTCCACCATCAACTTCGATAACTGGTAATAAATTAACAGAAACATAAGTTGCGATTAAGGCACCGATTACGGTGATACCAAGAATTGTAGCTGAGTTAGCGATTGTATCAGAGTTTTCAGTGATTAAATCGATCGATTTTGTACCTAAGTTGTAACCCATATGAGTCCAAACGATACGTAAGATCCAGATTACTACATAAGTAGCAAAGAAGATGATTGGTCCTAAAATAGAACCTTGAGCAGCAAAGGAACAAGAAATACCAGCAACGATTGGTAAAATTGTAAACCAGAAGATGGCATCTCCAATACCAGCGATAGGTCCGAATAATGCTAATTTCAAACCTTTGATTGCTTCACGACTAGCTCCACCTTCTTCTAAAGACATCATTAATCCCATTAAGAAACCAACTAAGTTTGGATGGGTATTGATGAATTCAAGGTTGTCTGTCATAGCAGCAGATAATTGTTCTTTATCATCACCATAAACTTTTTTCAAAGCAGGTAACATTGCCCATGTAAATCCACAAGCTTGCATACGTTCATAGTTGAATGAAGCCTGTAAGAATGATGAACGAATACCTAATTTGGTAATATCCTGTTTGGTTAATTTTTTAGATTCCGACATTTCCACTACCTCCAAAACTTCCTGTATTGTTGTTTACAGCTTCTTCAATTTCAGCTTTACGTTGTTTTGATCCGAAGAAGTCAATTAACGCAAAGATTGCACCTAACATCGCAACTGGTAATAAGTTTGGCATTTCGATAAAGCAAGCCATTAAGAAACCAGCGATGAAATAAGGGATGTATTTTGCTTTCATCATAACGCGTAATAACATTGCGAAACCAACAGCTGGTAAGATACCTCCGGCAACTTCTAAACCGTGTGTAATAACAACTGGTAAAGCGTTAACGAATGCGATCATTGGTTTTTGAGCAACGTATGTACATAAGAATGCTAATAAACCATAAGACAATGAAATGATAGCCATTGTTGTTAAGTTGATACGAGCGATTCCGTGAATATCACCTTCAGCAGCACATTTGTCTGCTTTTCCCATGAAGAATGAGAATGCTGAGTAATAGAATAGAATGATGTATTGTCCTAAGAATGAGAATGGTAAGCATAAACCTAACGCTGCTTTTTCATCACATCCTGTAGTATAAGCTAATACAACACCCATTAAACCTGCAAGAATTGGGTTTGGTGGTTGTGTCCCTCCAGCAGGAGTTAAACCTGCGAATGTCAATTCGATCAAGGCCCCAACTTTTAATCCTAATTCTAAGTCCCCTAAGATTAATCCAGTTAATGTCGCAACAATTAATGGACGGAAGATAAAGAATGTTTCAAGGAAGAAGTCAAGTCCGACAATAATTGCCATAACAGAAAGCAAGAGACCTTGCATTAATGTAATTTCCATGTTGATTGTTCTCCTTTTTCAATAATGATTATTCAATTGTGATTTTTGTATCTCCAGGAACGTCTTGAATATAAACGTTAACTCCTTTTGATGCTACGTATTTAAGATCTTCCATATCTTTATCATCTACGTATACCTTTTTAGATAACTGGCGTTTTCCATCAGAGAAATGCATGTTACCTACGTTTACATCATTTAATTTCACCCCTAGTTCAACTAAACGACGAACGTCTTGTGGTGTACGACAAACGATGAAGATCTTTTGTTCAGGTGCTGCACGGTCAATGATAGCTGCAGTGTGTTCAATTGAGAAGAAACGAATTCCTGCTCCAGATGATTTTGCAGTGATGGCCATTAATGATTGAATTGTTTTATCTTGTGATGAAGCATCATCGGCAACGATAATTAGATTCGCACCTAATGTTTTTGTCCATGTAACTCCTACTTGTCCATGAACTAGACGATTGTCAATACGTGTTAACAAAATGTTTGGCATAATTCCACCTCCATTCAAACCTTTCACTTACTATGTAGCAAAAAGCGTGCCAACTTAGTGTCGAACACGCTTTTTTTGGATATTTCTTGAAATTTTATAGTTTTTTGAAGTAATTTAATACAAATAAGGCTTCTATATCGGGAATTTCGACACTATATCGCATACATACGCCACTAAAGGCATCCTTGACTAAGTCGATGCGATGTTTTTCCTTCGCCAGTTGTTCCTCCATACCAACGACACTGTCGATTTGTTGTTTTAGAATCAAACGTTCTAGTAAACAACTGATATGAACGGATAAACCAACCTTTCTTGTCGCATCCAACTCTTCTTCTAGATCCTCTTCTAGGTAGGATACGATTTCCTCCACATCGTTGATGATCTTTTCTCCATTTAAAATCGTTAGATGATTGACGATATTGGAAAGGGTGAAGTTCTTGGTGATGTTTTGTTTAAAGCATTCAAATTCCATTTCCGTTAAATAGGGTTTCATCAAGGAATCTAAGCGTTCAAGTTCCTTATTCATCATGACACTTTCAATGGCCATAAATGGAATATGCTCCAATTCCGGATCTAAGGTACCAATGATCAATTCCACATCATAGCGATAGAAGATACTATCACGGGTTCCGTTTTCCACCAATTCATTATAATTATAAGGAATGATGGCCAAATCGATTTTCTTAGGTAAGGACATAATTAGAAGTTCGCAGATCTTCTTTGCAGAACCAAAGCCTGTTGCACAAATAGAAAGAATAGCTTTTTGTTTCTGGGAACGATTTAAGTAATGTGTTGAAATTGTATAATTCTCTTTTACATTTGCTAAAATATCCTCAATGCATTTTCCTTGTTTGATCGAATTTCCCACGGATAAGGCCATGCTTGTGGAAACATGATTGATCAAACCGATGTTGTAATTAACATTGGATTCAATGCGATTGTAGATATCTTCTAAACTACCCATATCCACAAGGAAGATCAATTCTTTAATCGAACCTTTTCGTTTGATGTATTCTTCTACCAAGGTAACAATCTTATCGATAGTGATGTTGATTTCCATATCGATCCCATCAAAGATATATTCGCCAAGCATACGATTGACCGTTTCGGCAATGCTGCTTGCGGTTGAATAGCCATGGCATAGGATGACACCGACACAGGAACTTGTACCATCTTCTTGGTATCGTTTAAAGGATAGGGTGATGATGGATAATAATAAGGAATCCAACTCAATATCCAAATTGATTTTGATGTTATCCACAATCTCGGTCGCAATGCCAAAGGCTCTAGGGAAGCGTTCTTGGAAATCACGTTTTACTTCCTCAATGATTTCCGCATGTGCACTCGCCCAAACATTGGCATCCGTATAACACTTCGAATATTCAAATAGAATACGGGAATAAATTTTAATTTCATTGTTTGGAATCGCAAGGGAATATTTATTGATGACGATGGAATAGATTTTATCTAGTAACTTCAATAAATAGTTTTCACTGATATTCCCTTGATAGTGATTTTGAAACATCACATGGTCAATGTAGCGTTCCATGGTCAAAATCATGTTTTCAACACAAGTTTCAAAGGACTGATTGCCAGATTGATAGGTTTGATAGATATCTAGAATTTGTTGATAGATCTTTAGAATGAAACTTGATTCGTTCAAGGATCCCTTCAAATTCGCAATGGGAATCAAATTCTCTTGAATGCTATGAGAGGAGGATTTGATCTGCATGGATGTTAAGGCAGGGAATACATATTCGGGAAGATCTCGAATTTGAATCTTTAATTTATCGGAATCCTTATTGACAAGGAAGGCATTGGCACAGGCAGCCTTGATGGTGTTTTTTAAGGCTCCAACATTACCGACGAATTCATAGTCCATTAAGGATTGGTATGCAAGATTACTAATGAAGATTTCCTTATGTAGACGACTGCTTTCACGGTTGAATATCTCATAAATCAATTCTCGTTTTTCAATTAGAGGACGATTCTTTAAGGCAGGGACGGTAATCACGATTGGGATACGTCTTAACAGTGTACGCAACAGTGCATTTTGTGGATTTTCGGTTGTCGCAAAGACAAGGCGACATTTCGATGTATACCATTTATCATTATCGCCAACCTTATGATAAATCTGTTTATCCATAAAGAAGAAGAGCTTTTCTTGGCATTCGGCCTTTAAGCAATGGACCTCATCTAGAAACAGAATACCACCATCGGCTAAGGCGATTAAACCAGGATTATCTTCATCGGCACCGGTATAGGCACCCTTGACATGACCAAATAGATTGGTTGTTAATAATTCGGGGTTGTTTGCATATTCCGAACAGTTGACGGCCACAAAGCGTTTGTCTTTATCGATGATGTTTTGATTGACGGCATATTCATGCATCATGGCCGCAATCATACTCTTTCCAGTTCCCGTAGGACCATGGATTAAGATTGGTAAACCACCGGGATAGGAAACCGCGGCCTTACAATGATCGACAACATTGGATAAGGAATTGTTGTAACCAATCAATTTCTCAAAGTCTAATCGCTCTTCAGAGAATTCCTGCATCAACTCCTGCATGGATTCATAGATTTCTTTTGAACATGTTCCATTTAATTTTTCTTCTACAATCTTCTTTGAAAAAAAATACACAGGACGTGTGTTGATTTTGATCACATCTCCCTGCATAATTTTTTCATTTAAATACTGAGAAACGGTATTTCTTCCCATGTGTAAGCTCGATGCAAGGTCAGCGGCAGTAAACAGTGGATTACTTTCGATGTCGTGTTCCTTGCATCGTTTCTCTAGTTCTAAAAATACATTTTCTTTCATATACAAAACCTCAATTCTACTATCTTCTTTTTTTCATTGACTCATAATCAAGCTTTGTAAACTTCTCAATGGTGCTACCAGGAACATCCTGAAAATATAAATACGTGTTTTGATCCAACATGAAGTTTACAATGTCGATGTCATCTTTTGATAAATACACTTTGTGATTAAAGGCGACACGATTGCGCTCGTAGTGTACATTTCCTACGTTGATCTTTTCTAATGTAACCCCACCATCCATAATCTGTTTGGCTATATGAAGGGATGGGACGATTAAAAAGATGCGTTTGGATTCGTTGAACATCTCTTTTGAATGAACAAATTCATTAATTGTGTAAAACTCTATTCTTAAGTTTGCGGCACTCGCAACACTTTGCATGAGCTTTTGTGCAAAGGGACTTGCTGCCGTTGTATTATCGACAACCACAAGGGTATTGATGTTTAGAATATGCCCCCAGGTCATGCCGACCTGACCATGAACGAGACGATTATCAATTCGCGTTAAAATAATATTATTTTTTTTCATAGTATCGATTCCTTTACATTTTGTAGTATAATTATACCATACAATTAATGTATACACTTACATTTACACAAAAATGTAACAATGATAAAATGGCGCCTAGCGTTTTTTTAATATAGAAAGAAAGGAGCATTCTAATGAAGACAACTCAGACGTTTATCCCAACGGTTAAACAACGTCAAATCTTAACGGTCAAACAATCACAGGATTTAAAAGTGCTTAGTTTTTCCAATGATGAGTTACAACGCTATATTCAAAATGAATTAGAATCCAATCCTTTACTTGAACAAGATTCGATGTATGAAATCGGATATAGTAGTAAGCATGCGGATAATTATGAATTGATGTTAAATTATATTGTAAAGGAAGAGACATTGAGTGAAGTGGTACAGGAGCAGATTCATTTGTATCAGAAACCAATCCATGAGGATTTAGCACTATTTTTAGCGGATTTATTGGATGATCATGGTTATCTGCCATTTGCCAATAAAGATATTCAACGCTATTTTCCACAGTATTCACTTGATGATATCGAAGATACCATTCAGATTCTACAAGGATTTGAACCCTATGGAATTGCGGCTCGAAATGTACAGGAATGCTTGTTGATCCAGCTTAGTCAGATGCAAGATGTCAATACGCACATTGCGATTGAAATTGTAAATGAATATTTAGAGGAGTTAGCCAATCACCAACTCGATACGATTATGGAAAAGCTAGAGATTGATGCGGATTGTTTGCATCAAGCGATGGAGATCATTCATTCGCTACAACCAAAACCTGGTTCCATCTATGCATCCACTTCGATGTACTTAAATCCAGATGTCTATGTGGGATTTGAGGATGGAGAGTTTACCATTGAATTATACAAGAGCAATTATGGCTTGCGAATCAATGAATTTGAGATGGAGGGCTATTTAGAAGAAGCACTTGCATATATTAAACAAGAAAAGCAGAAGGCGGAGCGTTTATTGACTAGTATTCAGAAGCGTAATGATACTTTGCTTCATGTAACTCAATCCATTATTTCTCATCAGCTTCCCTATTTTAAGGAAGGAAAACCACTACAGACCTTGACCTTGAAGATGGTAGCCGAGGACTTATCTTGTAATGAATCCACCATCAGTCGTTGTATATCCAATAAGTCGATGATCTTTGATCATCAGACCATTCCATTGAAGTATTTCTTTGTTCATGCGGTTGCGGATACAAGTGTAACGGTTGTCTATGATGCCTTAAAGACATTGGTGAAGGAAGAAGATAAGAAAAAACCACTCAGTGATCAAAAACTCAGTGATTTATTAAAGGAGAAGGGCTATGATGTATCGCGTAGAACGATTGCGAAATATCGAACACAATTATCCATTCCACCGGCATCCAAACGAAAGAGCATATAAAAACCATCACGAGCTGTGATGGTTATTTTTTTTTAGATTCCCTTGCGGTAAAGAAGGTAAGAATAGATAATTGGGACGATCACACTTGAAATCAGTACAAAAATCAATGGAAGAATCAATTGATTGAAGAATGCGCTGATGATGAAGATGATTCCTGAAAGTACCATACAACGACCGGCTAAGCGATTGGACATGTTCCAATTTAAACGACTATGCATGGTCCAACGAGTACGAAGTCCAACCGTAAAGTTCTGTGATCCCTTAGTTACATAATTTCCTAAAATTAAGAATAGAACACCAAGTAGTAAATCGACTACTAAAAAGGCATTTAGTTTTAGACCTAATGCATAGGAAATTAAATAAAGGCAGATCACATTTCCAATGACTGGTAAAAGATAAATTGAAACCATCTGCATTTTCGGATGGATGTTTTCTTTTTTAGGATCGCTACGCATCAACCATATAATAAATAAGGTTAATAAATATAATAGAATTGGTAAGCCTACAATGACAAATAAGGGATGCGTGTATTGATCAACTTCGCCTGAAAAGTTGAAGTGAATTGGCATTTCACTTGGTAATTGTGGATAAAATAATAAGCCAACAATAATGGGGATACTTAACAATAAGCCTCCCATTACGATATGTTTTCCGTGTTCTTTAAACATGTTTGTTTTCTCCTTTTAATGTTTCAAACCACATCATGACATCCTCAATCACCGATGTGTTTAATTCATAGTAAATAAAATTTTTTTCTTTGTGCTCAGAAATTAAGTCCGCTTTCTTTAATAAGGATAGATGATAAGAAATCGTTGCTTGGGTTAAGGGAAAGTGCTCCGCAATCTGACCGGCAGATAGAGATTGATTTTTTAATAGTGTCAAGATATCTCTTCGAATGGGATCAGAGAGTGCTTTAAACGTTTGATTAAAATGAATAGTAACACCTCCTATTTAGAAATAGTTCTAAATAGATTATAGACCAAATAGAAAAAGAAACAAGAGCTATTTAGATAATTTTCGAAATAGTTTTAGAATAGAAGAAAAACGTGTTGACTACGAACACGTTCTTATTTTATAACGGATACCACGGTTGCCTGAGCGGCCTGTAGTAAATCCTCGGTTTTTAATTTCATCAATACACCGACTTTTCCTGCTGAAACGATGATGTTCTCTTTTGTTTGACAACGATCATCGAAGAAGGTTTGAAAGTGTTTCTTCATGCCGATTGGAGAACAACCACCATGAATATAACCAGTTAGACCTAGTAGGTCTTTTTGTTTTAACATTTCAATGCGTTTGACTCCTGCACAAGCTGCAGCTTTCTTTAAATCTAATTCCTGACTGCTTTGAATGCAGAAGACAAAGTAATTGCGATTCGTATCGGTTGTTACTAGCGTTTTAAATAAATCATCACGGGTAAATCCTAAATAGGTTGGAACATCAACGGCAGGTTCATTTCCTTTTAGAGGATACTGCATGATTTCATAGGTGATCTTTTGTTTATCGAGCATGCGAATGGCATTTGTTTTTACTTGTTTCATATGTTTCTCCTATTATAATTCTGTTTGCACTTTCTAAAAGTATACCATTTCAATGGATAAAAGAGAATGCTCGTTTATTCATTTTCCCATGAAAAAAAGCAGACGAATCTGCTTTCTTTTCTTATCGATAGATAAATGTTAAATCTTGATCGGTTGTTTGATCAATACCAGCGAATGTTTGATGATGTTTTGACACATCAAGCGTTGCTTGTAGACGTTCGGCTAGACCTTTGAAATCTCCGTTTAAGGCATTGATGATTTTTGAAATACCTTCCTCATTGAATTGTACAAGTCCATCGGCTAATTGTTTAGAACCTTGTTTTAAATCCGTGATACCACCCTTTAAGGCTGGAATGTTATCCTTCATGGTTTCAAGTCCTGCTTCTAATTGAGAGGCACCATTATGAAGTTGTGCAGAAGAGTCGACCAATGTCACAAGTCCATCCTTTAATTGTGCACTACCATCAAAGGCTTGCGCAACACCATTGGTGTATTGAAGAATACCCTTGTAGAAAACATTGTATTTATTTAACGATGTTTTTAATTCAATGATGGATGTTAATCCTTCTTGGGCTTCTTTGAATTTGTTTTGAATATCATCAGAAGCCATGATATCTGTAATTGCTTTTTCTACTTGTAGATCGGTTTGTTGTTGAATCGTTGTTTGCATGGCATCACTTGCCATTTGTTTTTTTACTTCCCCTTGAATTGTTGCTTGAATTTCCTTTGACTGCATTTGTGTTTCTAGTACTGCTTGTTTTTTCACTAAAATCTCATCGGATTTCATCATGTCTTCTACCGTTTGATTGATTTTGTTTTGAACGGCTTTTGGAACTAATTTCGCTTGAACTGCTTTTTCGTATTGTTCTGGTGTCATGTGCAAGGCTTGTTTGATTACACCGGCATAGACTTGTTTCTGTACTTCTTCCTCAACAGCAGCAGAGACTTTTTCTTGCACGGCATAAGTGACCTTTTGCATTACCTGTTCTTGAACAACGGCAGTTACTTTTTGCGTAATGATAGGACGTTGAGCTTCTACTTGTTTTGTGACTTCGTTATATACGGTTTGATAAAGATGATCGGCATCCAATGAAGCAATGACATCGGTTAATACGGCATCATAGTTTTCCACTGTTAAAGGTTTTACATCTAAACCAGCACTTTGTAGTTGCATATTGGCAGTTTTTAATAAGGTATTAAAGACTTCTAAGGCACCTTGTTGAAGGGTTTCATTGTTGTCACAAAGAGTGGATAAGCCATCGTATAACGCAGTGGCTCCAGCGGATAGTTTCTTACTTCCTTCTTGTAACTGCGCCGTTCCATTGCTTAATTGTGAAGAACCTTGGCATAAGGCAGTAACCCCATTGCTTAATTCATCACTCTTTGTATCTAATAAGGATAGACCTTGATACAACTGTGAAGAACCGCTGATCAATTGATTCATGGCATCCTCTAATTGAGACAATGAAGATTGAATACCATTTACATCCAATTCATTGGATGGCTCAATATTGTTGAACACTTTATTTGTCGCAAGGGAAATGGTTTCTACAGGTTTGTAGTTTTTAATGGTTGCTTGAATGGTAAAGCTTGATGGAAGTTCGATATCCGTATTGCCCAATCCTAGGTTTTCTTCAAGACCTGGAAGGGCTAGACCTAAGATGATCGTGTGATTACCATCATCGATGATCTTTCCACTAGAGATGGATACATCTTTGAAGTTTTCATTATCTAAAACACAGCTGGTTAACATCGCATAGGGAACATAAATCTTTTCATTCTTTCCTTGAATCGTTCTTGTTTCATACTGATGGTTGGTGTAGGTATAATGAATTTTTAAGGTACCTGTTTTTCCTTCTAATTCTTGTTTCTTCACTTTTTTACCATTTAGATAATAAGTTGGTTCAATGGTAATTGGTAATTCTTTTTCTAAGGATAATAACTTTTCATCTGCCTTTAAAGAAGAATCTTTGATACGATCAAGGATATCATCGGTTGCGATGATCTTGGATACTTCATCCTTGTCGTTAGAGAAGATATAAACCGTAGAACCGGTTGTTTTGATATCGGCTACCTGTTTTTCCTTTACCTGAACAGTTTTTTCATCTTTTTTCTGTTCCTCTTTTCCATTGATGGTATAAGCGACAGTACTAAAAATGAGTACCGCAACGAGTAGCATAACGATGATTTTTATCGAATTCTTTTTCATACAATCACTCCTTTATGAATTGACAACTTCCTTCATACCACAAGTTGTCTTACAGATGATTTTATCAAAGACAACGAAGAGAGCAGGAAGCATAAAGATTACTAAGAACATACTGATGATGGCACCTCTAGCAAGCAGCATACACATAGAATGGATGATATCCAAATCGGAGTATACGGCAACACCGAAGGTTGCGGCAAACAATCCTAATCCACTGACTAAAATCGAATGGATGGATGTAGAAAGGGCAATGCGAATGGCCTCTTTTTTGGTATGGCCATCAATGCGTTCTTGTTTATAACGAGTCGTCATTAAAATCGCATAATCCACGGTTGCACCCAATTGAATCGTACTAATACAAATAGGGGCAATGAATGGTAGGGATTGACCAAGATAATGCGGCAATCCTAGGTTGATGAAAATCGCAAGCTCAATGACGGCAATTAAGATAATTGGTAACGAGAAGCTCTTTTCCACAAGGGCGATGATCACAAAAATCGCAAGAATGGAAATCGCATTAACGACTTTGAAATCATGGTCGGTTGTTTCAATCATATCCTTCATACATGGTGCTTCACCAATCAACATCCCCTTTTGATCATAGGATTTTAAGATGGTATTTAATTCCCCAACTTGTTGATTGACCTCATCACTTGCGACCGGATATTTAGAATTTACCAATAAGAGTTTCCAGTTTTCACTGTGTAGTTTTGATTTGACCTCATCGGGGATTAGTTCCTCTGGAATGTTAGGACCAACGATGGATTCAAGACCTAATACTGTATCCACACCATCGACGGCTTCCATTTCGGAAATGATGGCACGTACGGTTGATGGAGACTTATCTGCACTGACTAAGACCATGTGAGAAGATGCCATATGATAATCATCAATCAGTTTATTATTTGCTTGTACATAGGCAATATCGGTTGGTAAACAGTCTCCAATATCGTAATACACTTCATCATTTGTCTTCTGATAACCATAGAAGGCAGGCGCTAACAACAATAGGAAGATGGCGATCAAGATTGGCGTCTTTTTCACAACCTTGCCAGAGAACTTCGATAAATCCTTAATTAATGGTTTATGCTTTGTCTTTTGTAGTGGTTTATCAAATAATAGGATGCAGGCTGGTAATAAGGTTACACATCCAAGGACACCAAGGATAACACCCTTTGCCATTACAATTCCTAAATCTTTTCCAAGTGTAAAGCTCATAAAGCATAGGGCGATAAAACCAGCAACGGTGGTAATGGAACTACCGATTACAGAGGTAAAGGTTTTGTTGATTGCGATGGCCATGGCTTCTTTATGATCTTCACAATGTGTGCGTTGTTCATTGTAGCTATGCCATAGGAAGATGGAGTAGTCCATGGTGACAGCGAGCTGCAAGACAGCGGATAAGGCCTTTGTGATATAGGATATTTCCCCAAAGAAATAATTGGTTCCCATATTTAATAGAATCATGACACCGATGGAGAATAAAAAGATAAAGGGAATTAAATAAGAGTCCATACAGATCATCATGATGATGGTTGCACAGATGACTGCTAGGCAGACATAAATTGGTTCTTCCTTTTCGCATAATTCTTTTAAGTCGGTAACCAAGGCGGACATACCGGATACATAACATTGTTTTGTGGATAACTGTCGAATTTCTTGAATGGCATGAATGGTTGCATCATCGGAAGTAGCCGTATCAAAGAAGACTGCCATCATGGTTGATGTTTCGGTATTAAAGGCATCGTAGATATCGGATGGTAATAGTTCTTTTGGGATGCTAGGATCTAGCAATGAATCATACCAGATGACCGATTCTACATGATCCACGGTTTTGATTTTTTTAATGAGTTTAGATACATCTTGATCCTTCATATCTTCTACAATGATGAAGGAAAAACCACCTTTGCCAAACTCATCAAGCAATACGTTTTGACCAGTCACGGTATCCATATCACTTGGCAGGTAGTCTAACATATCGTAGTTTATACGCGTATTTACCATTCCAAATATGGAAGGAATCAGCAATATAACCATTGTGACAAAGATTGCGACACGATGCTTCACAATGGATTTCGAAAGGTTCGTCATTTGTCATTCCTCACTTTCTTCATAGGTTGTAGTTATTGAATCAGAATATTGATGGTCGATAATCTTAACCATGGTGATCATGGTCACAAGATTTAACACACCCTCTAATAGAAAGGTGATACCCAAGGTGCTCATCAAGAACAGATGACTGCTTACCGGTTTAAAGGCAAGTAGAAATCCAAAGAGGACACAACCCAGGGCAATGCCTGCGGTCATCCACCAAGAAGGGATCCCAAAGGTTTTCGCATCAAAGCAAATCCGCAGTTTGAACAAGCCATCGATGATGACGTAGATACCAAACGATATGCAAATAAGATTTAAAAAATGCTTCTGATGAATTAATAAGATCCATCCAATCAAAAATAAGAGAATGCCGATTTCTAAATCGTATTGAAAGGCAAGCCGATACAAATCTTTGGATAGATAACCAATCAATTTGATACAACCAAAGATCAGAAAAGAAATCGCACACAGTGTTTGTAGCCTTGTGGCATAGCTAGGAAACCAGATAAAGCTACATCCTAGAAAACAAAAAAGAATGGAAATCGCGATGGAACCATACTTTGCGATTTGCATCGATGTTGTCGATTGCATCTTTACACCTTCTTTCTATTCATGAAACAACGGTATTATAAAGAGGATTGTAAGAATACAAAATGGACAATGTATCAACAAATGTAAAAAAACTAGGCAACTGTATAGGAATTGCCTAGTAAAAAAGCACAATTTCCTAGGAAATCATGCCTTACTATCATCAATATTATCAATATGACTTAAGATATTGTAGATTAAATCACACATGCGATGAAGATCGGATAGGTAATCTTCATCCAATCCATTGCTTAACCAGTCCACCCAAAAACCAAACAACATGCATTTCACGGCTTGGTTTCCAATGTAGCGTTCATGCTCATTTAACGGTAGATCACAAAAGGCGGTATCAGCATACTTTTTAACAATCACATCACACATCCGCATCATCTGTGTTTCATACACATCACGGTTGATGGAGTTAAAGATATGCAGTAACGCTTTTTTATTGGTCATACAGACACGATAGATTTCATCGATAAATGGATGAAGAGAATCGAGAGTTGGGTATTGATCAATCAGCTTGTTTGTCTCCTCCATGATGATCTCTTCGGTTAGTGTTGGGATATCGCGAAAGTGATAGTAGAAGGAGTTTCGATTGATTCCACAATCTTCCACAATGTCTCGAACACTGATTTTGTTTAATGGTTTTTCGTTTAAAAGTTTCATAAATGAGTTTTTAATCGCTTGGGTTGTAAAATTTGCCATGTTCCATCACTTCCTAATTGAATATAGTAATTATAAACAAGGAAAGGGAAAGAAGCAACTAAGGGAGAAATATATAATAAGTTTAATAAAAAAGAAGAGATAATTGTACATAATAAGATAAGTTTTTTAACTAATTTCATTTATATGTTTAATATATAATATAAATGAAACAAGCATAGAAGGAGTTGTATAGTATTTTTTATTTTTATATTTAAAATAGTCCTGTCCAAATGTAATGTTATTTAAATCATATTTAGGTATCCATAAAAACTTATGCCCATCTTCTAAAGTGGAATGTTTTTTATTTTTTTTCTTTTTTGTAAAGCTTTGAAAATTCATTCTTAATTGATCTTTTGTAAAGTTATTTAAATGTACATAAAATACCAATTGAGGTTTTCCACCTTCAACTAAATCACGATATGCAGCGATTAGGTTTTCTTCTAACTTAAATTCACTATCTGAACAATTAATTTTACATTCATCATAAATCTCATTCAGTATAGCTGATTTTAACCCATTTAATGTAAAAGTGTTATTATTAATAGCGTATTTACATTTAAGACTTGCAGCAATGCTTGTGCCATAAACATTTTTTCCTGTGGATAAATGTTTGTTTCTTTTAATAAACAAAATCATATTATCAGATGTTTCGATTATTCCATTAAAACCAAGGTGATTTGATAGCGATGACTTATTTAATGGATTAACAAAGGGACCATAATCATAAAGTGACCTTACAGTAAAGCCATTAGATAATTTATAATCCATAGCTCTATTTGTTACAAGAGAATTGAAATAGTTAGTACGAGATGTTTTTATTATAAATTTTTGTTTACTTTCATCAAAATACCAATCATCTACTCTAATATTCAATTGATTATAAATATCTGAAGTCAGATGAGATTGCATAATTTCAAAATAATTATCGAGCACAAATTTAGGAGGTATATATATATTTGTATTATCTATAATTTCAATCTGTTTATGATATAAATTACAAGTTATTATTTCTGGAAAAACAACTAGTTTGTCAGTCTTATATACAATCAACATAGGCAGACTTTGATCAACGTTACTAGGATTTGGATTTTTCCATTCGTATTCATTTTTGAAAACATAGTTAGAGATAAGCTTATTATAATTTGTAGTAATCTTTAAAGAGTCTTCAACATTATTAAGAATAAATTTTTCGATAGAAATAATGATAATATTAACGATTGAAACAATAATAATACTCGAAATAATGGTAAAGTCAAAAAAATTGAATAAACTATTTAAATCGGTAATAGTTTTACTAAATATAATAAAAATACTAATTAGAACTAGTAAATTAATAAAGATTTTGATTAATTTATATTTAACAAGAAATTTAAGAAATTTTTTAAAGTTCATATTATCACCTCAATAATTTTATTGATTTTATTATATCATAGAACTAAAAAATGAATTTTTTATATTATTAAAGATTTATTCGAAATGATATAGATATGTATTTAACTAAAGTATATATGTATGACAGTTATTGTTTAGATAACATAGATATTATGGAAGAAATAAAATAGTTAATGTCTCCCTCATAGTTGTATAAAGAAAATTAATTAATAGTTATATACATTAGTTTTATTTTAGTAATTAATGATTTGATAAATACAATTTATCAAAGTAGGGGAAAATAGATACTAATAAAATATGTGGGATTAATAATATAAAAGAGATAATACAGATAATACATAAATAGTCTTATTTATTATGGCTTTTTAACATAAAAGTGTATAGAGTTTATGTAGTTTGCTATGTTATAATAAATTAGTATAATTATGAAATTACTATATTATATTGATAGAATGATTATACAAGATTAAAATATAAATCTGAATTCTAAGTAGATTAAGCAATAAATATTAATAAATAAAATATTTATAAATGTCCAATATAAAATTTAGAATATGTCGATAGATTGTAATTATTTAAAAATCTATTTTTCAAATTTATATGAAAGGAATATATTGAAATGTATAAAACAATAGATCTATTTGCTGGTGCAGGTGGTTTAAGCTTTGGATTTGAGGCTACAAATAAATTTTTAATTGTAGCTGCCGCTGAAAGCAATGAATATGCACGACAAACTTATATAAAAAATCATAAAGGGAAACAAGATATAGTTATGATACCGGATGTTAGAGGGTATGATTTTAAAAGTATTGCTGACCAATTGAATGGTATTGATGTTGTAATAGGAGGACCTCCTTGTCAAGGATTTTCAAATGCAAATCGACAGAAGAATCACATTGTAAGTATGAATAATTCGTTAGTAAAAGAATATTTTAGAGCAATTAAAGAAATAAAACCTTGTGCGTTTGTAATGGAAAATGTGGCTATGTTAAAATCGACAACACACAAATTTTATGATTCTAAAATTGATCATCAAGAAATTATTGATTTAGGAATTCAAATGAAAGAAGATGAACTGGTTATATTAGATACAGACTATGATGAATATAATGCTTTTGATATTTTATCTTCTAATACCGAGAATTTATATTGTATATCTGATGATTTGTATCAATTGCTTAATGTATTGTATAAAAATAGAAATAATAGTGATAGATTGAATAAGTATTTAAATAAATATACAAAATTAATATTAAATAAAATTTCAATTTATAAAGAATATGAAATTAAATCAATGAGTATATTAGATGAAATAAAAAACGATAAGGATTTAAGGAATATTGATTTTAATAAATTAGAAAAATTTATTAAGTTTCAAAAATCTTTTAGACTAAAAAAAGAATTAGATAATAATGAAATTATATATGAATTATATAAAAATGACACAAATGGGAAAATATTAGCTAAAGTTAGTTCGTATACAGTTTATGATTATGTCAAAAATATTTTAGGGAATGATTATATAGAAAAAGATGATGTAATTAATTCTTTATCGTTTGGAGTACCTCAAGAACGAAAACGATTTATATTGGTAGGAATAAGAAATAATTATTTTCATAAAGAAGAAATAAGATTCAATACCGAATCTGTTAAAGAAAATGTAACAGTTGGAGAAGCAATCAATGACTTACAAAATTATGATGTGAATGAAGATGTAAACAGTTGTAAAGCAATACCCTATAAGAAGGATGAAAATTTATCTAAATATGCAAAGCTTATGAGAAAAGGATCAAGGTTTGTTAACAATCACATAATTCCAAAAACTACAGAAAAGGCAAAAAAAAGGTTTATCGCATTAAATGAAGGTGAAAACTTTCATCAATTAACCTCTGAGTTGAAAGATAACTATACAGACCCTTCAAGGACACAAAATAGTATATATTTACGCTTAGACAGTAATAAGCCGAGTGGAACGGTAGTTAATGTTAGAAAATCTATGTGGATACATCCATTTATAAATAGAGCAATAAGCGTACGTGAAGCTGCACGATTACAATCATTTCCAGATAGTTTTATTTTTGTAGGAACTAAAGATGCACAGTATCAACAAGTAGGAAATGCAGTGCCGCCATTGATGGCTAAAGGAATAGCAAATATTCTATTAAAAAATATAGAATAATTTATTTTGCACAGGATAAAATCCTGTGCTTTTTATGTACGATAAATTCAATTTAAAATGTATAATTTAAATATTATATATAAAATAAAATAATTATTTGACAAATAACAAATTTAAATTTAAAATAATGTTATCTTATAGAATATATATGGAGGAATGTTAAAATGGAAGAAACTAAAAGAGAAAAATTTGTAAGAATTGCAGAGGCTAGAACTAATAAGATTATTAACATGATTCAGTTATTAGGAAATTGTTCTAATCGTAATATGTATGAATATTCTCAAAAAGATGTAAATAAGATATTTAATTCAATTCAGCAAGAATTAGATGATGCTAGAACAAGATATAATCAACAAGTAACTCAAAAGGATAAAAAGTTTACTTTGGAGTAAGAGGAGAAACATATGTTTAATTGGGATGAATGTTATAAATGGGCTTTTTCTGATTTGGGAGCATCCGATGCAGTTGGAATTAATGATTCAGGAATAGGAATATTTAAAAGACAACCATATAAAGGATTAACAAAAGAAATATTACAAAATGTTACTGATGCTAAAAATTTAGAATTAGAAAATAGTGTACCTGTAAAAGCAAAATTTGAATTAATTTATATAGATAGAGAAGATATTCCAGATTATTTTAGATTAAATGAAGTAATTCATAAATGTTATGAATATTATTCTGATGGAGACGATGGAGAAAAGTTAAAGACAATTGTAGATGCATCTGAAAAATATCTAGCTAAAGAAGGTAAAATACCTGTTTTGAAAATTAGTGATTATAATACTACAGGACTTACTGGAGTAACAGCGGAAAAAGGAACAAATTGGACAGGATTGGTAAGAGAAAGGAGTGCTACTAATAAGACAAATGGATCGAGTGGTGCATTTGGAGTAGGTAAATTTGCACCATTTACATTTTCAAATTTACGTACAGTCATGTATTCAACAAAAACAATATTAGGTGAGATAGCATTTCAAGGAAAATCTATTTTAACAACATTTAAAGAAGATAATAAGAAAAAACAAAATATAGGATTATTTGCAAATATCAATAGTGATAATTATGATGCAGTTTTTGATACATATAAAATTGCACCTGTTTTTAGAAGATATGAAGTCGGAACAGATATATTTGTATTAGGGTTTGATAAAGAACATGATTGGATGGAACAATCCGCATTGAGTGTACTTGAATACTTTTTTTATTCTATTTATATGGGTAAACTAGAAGTTGAGATTATAGATGGGAATAAAAAAATCGAAATAAAAAAAGAAAATTTAAAGTCTCAAATCAATACATTTGATATTTATTATAAGGAAAATAACGATGATTTATTTGAATTTACTGCACCGTTATACTTAAAAGTTTTAGAAGATCCTAAGTGTAAAATTATCAAAAAAAAATTTACATATAAAGGAAAATCTATGGGAAATTTTGAATTGTATGTATTGGTCAATGATCAAATTTGTGATAAAAGAGTATTAGAAATGAGACATGCTGGGATGAAAATCAGAGAAGATAACTCATTTCGTATCCCATTAAATTTTAATGCTATATTCATTGCAACAGGAGAAGATGCAATATCTAAAGAACCTAAAGATAATATAAGTAGCTTTTTAAGAAAATGTGAAAATCAGGCGCATGATGATTGGGCTGCTGATGAATATAAAGAAGAAAAACAAATGGCTAAAGGTATTATAAAGAAAGTACACCAATATATTTATGATGAAGTAAAAAAAGAAATTCCTGATAGTGACGATGAAACCGTTGATGCATTTGGATTAAATGAGCATTTACCTAATGAAGAATCAGACAATGATTGTAATGAAGAAAGAGCATTTAAAAATTATCAGCCTCTAGCTTTTGAAATCCAAAATGTAAAAAATAAGAAAAAGAAGAGTAATGTTGACATTAGCATGAAAAAAAATGGAGGATCAAAAAAGAAAAAAAATATAAAAAAAGAACCTGATATTCCAGAAGAAGATGATAATACTGAGAAAGTTAAAAGAAATACTAATAATAAGAAAAATCCATCAGTAGAAAAACTAAAAGAAGTTCAAATTTATAATGTTAGAACTCCTTATGATAGTTCGATGGATTACTATAGAGTATCATTTACATCAGATAATTATATTAAAAATTTGTCTTTAGACATTAAAATGGGTAGTGATGACGATAATCTTACTCAAGCAATAATTATTGATGCCAAGAGAGAGGATACGAGTTTACAAATAAAAAACGGAATGATTGAGATTGGAGAAATTAAAAAGAAACAAAAAATAAAAATATATGTAAGACTAAATGAAAAACAAAGAAAGACATTGGAGGTGAAAGCATATGCTAAATACAAATATTAACTATCCTTATCCAGTAGTTAAATCATTTATAGATGATTATAATAATACAATTTTTACTGGTGATTTAAAAGTAGAAATTGGGACCAATTGTTATATTGTAACTCCAAATTTTAGTATAAATAATGATGAATTAGCAAATATGATAGACAAAGGCAATTTAACTTATGCAATAGAAATCCAATGTACTTCTACATGGTTTAGAAAACTATATAAAATTAAAAATAATCAAAAATTTACAATAGAATCATGTTTGTTGCATGAAAGAGTTGAAATCACACCTTGCATTATTTCATGCGCAAATATTAATAATTTTCAAAATGATGATTTTATTGAGGATTATGAGGGGATTTTATTTAATATTAACATTGGAGATATTGTTGGAATAGGAGAAAAAAGAACTTTTGATGCTTATTATGATAATGATATTATTAAAAGCGAATCATCTATAATTAATATTGTTAAAGGAAGTAATAAAAACGAAATTGAATGTGATTTTGAAGGGAATATAATACAAATTTACCTACCAGATATTCAATTTAACGAGTATAAAGAATGTGGTTGTATGAAAGATAAGCATGTATTGTTAAATGCTGTATTAGTTATACCAGTGTTAGTTAAAGCTATAGGAATAATCGAAGAGGAAGAGAGACAGGACTCTGAAGAAAACGTGTATCAAAATAAATCCTGGTATAAAACTATAGTAGCTAACCTTAAGAGACATTCTAATAATGATCAAAAAAAATATAAGCAATTGTTAGAAAACTCTGTGACATCAGCTGAAATTTTATTAGGTAATAATTATATCTCAGCATTAAGATATATTAAAGGAATTAATTAGGAGAATAATGGTATGAAATTATTTTTTTTAAAACAAGATGCATTAGATATGTTAAATAAAGACATTTCAAATAATATAGTTAAATATACAGAAAAAGATTTATGGATAAAAGAATATTTCGAGTCTAAGGGAAAACCTAACTATTTCTTTAATACAGGAATTGAAGTAGAAGATTATCAATTAAAAATAGGGGGACCTGAAACAGATTTTGAAAATTCCAAAATTTTATACAATGCTCTTGCAGGTCATATTAATCAAATTCAAGCTAGCGATTTAAGACTATGGTCATATTTAACTCATGTTATTAATTGGGAATATATGGTGAAGAGATGGAATATTGATATTTCTGGTGTCGTACTGGATGAAAAAAAACATCTTTCCAAAGAACAAGAAAAGAGAATGCAACAAGTCATCGATAGAATTGGCTCAAGATATTTTTTTAAAGCATCCAAAGGAAAGGCTTTTGTACGTCAAGGAATCGCTAGACTTTATTGGAGTGCATATTTAACATATGATAAAGATAACGATAATCCTTTTGAATATACTGAATATTTCTTTAGCAAACAAGATATTTTTACTTCTGTTACTGAGCGATCATTTGCAAGGAATAAGGTGTTTATTTTAGCAGCATTAAAACAGCTAAAATCAAATCCTCAATTATCACGTGATGACATACGATTATATTTGCAAAAATTAAACCAAGCTGGTGCTATTACAGTGATTGATTTTCTAGATAAAAATGAAGCTGAATCATTATGTAGACGCACTATGGATGAAATTTTAAATATACCTGTTTTAAAAGAGGGTAGTGCTTTTAAAGCTTTTAATAATTCGACTGCTAAACAATATGGTAAAACGCTAACTATAAAAAACGGAAAAGTTTATATGATGAATCAATTTATAAAAACACAACCATCTAACTTGGTAGGAAAAAAAGAAGGATTCATATTTAAAATTTCTAATACAGAGTATATTGTTAACAATATATTAAATGATAATTAATCTTTTAATAATAGAGAATCATAAAAATCATCTATTACTCTGGTTCTATGATATCTGATAATTGTTGTTCTAAAATATTAATGATTCTTGTTACTAACGCATTACCCATCATGAAATATCTACGTTTTTCAGATTGAATTGGTTGAGTCCAGTTGTCTGGGAAGTGTTGAAGTCTTTCTGCTTCCACAGGAGTTAAGAAACGTAAGTTATGTGTTTCAAAGTCTTCAATAACATGAGTGCTTCTGTTTACACTTGATTCACTTGTAAGCATGGTTCTTCCTGGCTTTTCTAAGCTATCAGGATAAGCCATACCACCTTCAGAATACATATAAGGTTCCCCGTTAGGTTTCACGCGTGGAACTTTTTTTGCGCCTCTTAGATGTTTGAATTTAAGATTCTGTTCTTCAGTTAAAAAGTATTTTTCTAGATTTGGTCTTTCTTCTCTAACTTCGTTAAGTGTGATTGGTTGAATATGGATTGGAGTAGTTTTAATTGTATAAACGATACCATCAATCATTACTCCAGTGTTATTAAAGTTAGCTGCAAACTTATCTGTCATTTCTACAGTATCTGCATATCTAGTTAAATCAACAGATTCTTCTCTTTCGATTAAGTCTTTATCAACAGCGAATGATTTAGCGAATAGTCCTTCTTCTAAAAGAATGTTTTGTTTAGTAAAAGCAGTTAAATCATGATTGTAGTGTGTATGTTTATTCCATGCGAATATAAATACACGTCTTCTACGTTGTGCACAACCATAATCTGCAGCGTTGATAACTCTCCATTCAACGTTATATCCTAAATCATTGAATGTTCTAAGCATGATTCCAAAGTCTCTTCCACGTTGGCTAGCAGGTGATTTTAATAGTCTATCAACATTCTCCAATAATACAAATGGTGTATGTTTAGTTTGAACGATTTCGGCAATTTCCCAAAACAAAACTCCTTTTTTTCCTTCAATACCTTTTTCTCCGGATAAAGATCTTGCGACAGAGTAGTCCTGGCAAGGAAAACCTCCTACTAGCAATGAATGATCTGGAATCAAAGTTTTATCTACTTTACTGATATCTTGATTTGAATGGTTAGGGTTATATCCAAATCGCGTGCAGTAACAGTCAAATGCATGTTGGGTAGTAGTAGATGGTTCCCATTGATTAGCCCAAACAAAGTTCCAATTTCTATTTTCGATTGCTCTTCCAGTTGTTGCATCAAAATCTTGGATATCATTTAATCCAACTCTGAATCCACCAACTCCTGCAAATAATTCAATTACTGTTTTTTCCATAAAACCCCTCCAACTTTCTAATTTATTATATATTAAATCAAGATAAAGATCAACTATTTTTAGTTATATAATCTATATTAATTTAGTCAATACAATATATGATATAATAGTTAATATAACTTAGACATTATACATGATTTGGATTTCTAAATCTAGATCGAATTAAAAAAAGAAAGGAAATTTTATGAATTTATTTAATTATGACGATAATGATGAGCAGAGTATTTTTAATTATGCGAAGAATTTAGAAAATAAAACATTTAAAGATATTCTTGCTATGTATAATAAATCAGACATAAAAGAATATCATAATCCAAATGATATTGATTTTTTGGTAGAAGAGGATTCTTCAGGATACATGATAAAAGAAGAAGCAAAAGGACAATTAGGAAATGTATTGGAAAAGTATTATTTTGGATATAAACCAAATGGAGAACAGAAGCCTGACTTTTCTAAAGTAGGAATAGAATTAAAGCAGACTTGTGTGGATAAAAAGAAAAATGGGAAGTATTCTGCTGGAGAACGATTGTCTATTACAAACATATCTTATAATAATCCTATTGAACCAGATTTTTATAAGAGTCATGTTTGGACTAAAATAAAAAGAATATTACTAGTACATTATTTAAGAGATAAGAGTGTTGAAAGATGGGATTATCCTATTCTGTTTGTTAATTTATTTACTCCACCGAAAGAAGATTTAAAGATTATTATTCAAGATTACAATAAGATTAATAAGAAGATTGAATCTGGATTAGCTCATGAATTAAGTGAAAGTGACACAATGTATTTAGGTGCTTGTACAAAAGGTGCAACTGCAGAAAGAAGTTTAAGACCGCAGTACTATGGTGATCATACTTTGGCGAAGAAGCGAAACTTTTGTTTTAAAAGACAATATATGGATTATGTATTGAATAACTATGTGCTAAAGAATAAAGTTCCTTATGAATCTATCATTAAAAATGAGGGAGAATTAGAAAATGTAAGTTTTGAGACTTATATTTTAAATAAGATTAATCAACATGTAGGAAAAACTGATATAGAATTATGTCGAGAATTTCATAGAGAATATAACAACAACAAAGCGCAGTGGAACGATTTAGCATTTCGAATGTTAGGTATTAAAAGTAACAAGGCTGCTGAATTTGAGAAGGCTAATATTGTTGTAAAGACGATTCGAATTGAAGAAAACGGAAAAAATAAAGAAAGCATGTCGTTTCCTGTTTTAAACTTTTCCACATTTATTCATGAAGATTGGGAAGATTCTACATTATTTAATTATTTTGATACAACACAATTCTTGTTTGTTGTATTTAATCGTAAAGATTCATCCTATACATTAACAGGAACAAAGCTATGGCATATGCCATACAATGATTTGAATGACATTGTGCAGAATGAGTGGCGGATGTATCAGGATACTATTAGAAATTGTAATAGTGGTTTGCTTACACGTATCATATATGACGACGGACATTCGGTAGTTAAGAATGCTTTACCTGGAATGAAAGACACAGAAATTATACATATGCGACCACATGCTAAAAAGGCTGCTTATAAACTAAATGATGGCTATATGCAAGGTGATATTGCTACAGATGGTGATCGATTACCAAATGGTGAATGGATGACTAAGCAAAGCTTTTGGCTAAATAATAAATATATTTTATCTCAGTTGAATATGGAGGAAGAATAAGTATGGGAACAAGAATGGTTAAAAACTTTCCATCACCAAGATTGATGGAAACAATCGGAGCAACAAATCAAAAACCAGCAGAAGCAATTGGTGAATTAGTTGCGAATAGTTTTGATGCTAGAATAGGAACAGAAAAATTAAATATTAAAATTGATGTAAGAAATCATAAGATTATTGTGACTGATGACGGTAAAGGAATGACTTTTGATGTATTGGCAAAGGCTGTTTGTATTGCAGAAGATATGTCAAAATACATCGAACGAGGAGAAGGTGCAAAAGGTCACTTTGGTATGGGATTTAAGACATCCTGTTCTACATTAGGTAGATATTATGAAATCTATACAAAACCAATTGATGAAGACTGTGAATATCATGTTGGTTTTGATATTAGTGAATATAGTTTGCGTCCATCTGGGGAAGATGCTTGGAATGTAGAAATTGAAGATAAAAAGTCTTTTTCTAATTCACCATTGAAAGATTGTAATCATGGCACAGCATTTGTTATTAGCCATTTAAAAGATAAAAATATTACATTAGGTGCAGTAAGGGATTATTTGAGTATCGCATTTAAAGGGCATTTAAAAACTGGAGATAATATTCAAATTGTGGGTAATGATACAGATATCTTATTACGCCCAAAAGAAGGGGAATATATTCCAGGTTCAAGAATAGAGATTGATGAAGTATTTGGAGATAATGATAAATACAAAATTACAGGATGGGTCGCATTAAGTAAAATTACACACAATGATGGTTTCTATGGATTTAACATCTATAGACATAATCAGTTAGTAGAACAATGGAATCAAGAATGGTTTAGACCTCACTTGATGACAAGTAGGATTATTGGTGAAGTGAATATGGACTTTTTGGAAGCTACTTTTTATAAACAAGGTGTACAGCAGGCAGAGGATTGGAACATTGTAAAGTGTCATATGACAGAATTCCTAAAACCAATTGTTTCTGCATCACGGAAGATTAGTAAAAATAGTAATGTAAGTAAGCCAGTAGAATTAAAGAAAATCATTACAACACTAAATGAAGATTACGGAACAAAATTTGATTCAAGTATTTTCAATCAAGTAGAAAATCCGAAATCTTCTGTGGAAAAACAAGAAGAGAAAGAACAAAGTGTGAAAGAAAATGTTGAATCAATTGTACATGAAGAAAGTTTAAAATTAGAAGATGAAGAAATTAAAATATCATATTGTATTAATAAGAGAAGTAGACAAGTGAATGCACCATTTGATTATATTTATGAACCTTCTTTATATGAAGAAAATCTTTCCGAACTACAAGTTATAGTTTTTAATGATCACCCTCTTTGGTCTAAAAAAATAGATGATTCAGTGAAAAAAATTATTGCAACTTCGGATGCAATTTACAGAGTATTAGTAGAAGAAATGAATATGGATACTTTAAAAGCGGTTAAAATTCGTAATGAATGGATAAATCAACATTTCATAGAAAAGGAGGAAAATGATCATGAATAAATTTGAAGCGTTAGAGGAAATTAAAAGTTTATGGAATGATAACAGTAAAAGCTTATATGATAAAATTATTAATATTTCTTCATTGTTCTACAGTACAGGATTAGATGTTCCAACAACTGCAGCTTATATAAGAGCAACTCAAATTGAATTAGATTCTTTATTAGCGTTAAGCGAATTTGATGATGAAATTATTCAATTAATCGCAAAAATTAATCCTCCAAAAACTACTTGGGGAATGTTATCAGAAGCAAGCGAAGAAGAGATTAAGAGAGCTTTAAATGCATTAGAAAATAGTGAAAAGTTATTAGCAAATTATAAGGATAAAAAAGGGACAATTAGTGAGTATGTATATAAAGAGATGATTAAAGGTTCTGCTCCATCTAACGCAGAAAAATTAAATAGTTTATCTGCGAAGGATATTAAACACCTTAGAAATAAAGGTGAAGATTACGGTTGCTTAAATAAATTCCAAATTAACTTTCTAAAGGGTGTAGCATCTCAAAAAGGGAAGAATATCCAATTATCAATAAGACAAATTGATACATTAAAAAAAGCTATTGAAGCTCTGATTGAACATGATGCAATTACTCGTAATAGTATTGATAATGATCAAGAATTTTGCGATAGAGTTTTAGATGCGATGGGTAAATAAATTATGCGTACTTTAGATATTCATTCGTGTTATGTAACAACTGGAGAAAAAATCTTAAATGATTTTTTAATACCTGTTTTAAACAAGAGTAAGTATTATAATCGAATTACTAGTTTTTATACGATTGAATCTTTATTAGCCATTTCTCAAGGTATTGAACATATCTATAAAGTAAAAGGAAAAATGAGATTAATAGTAGGTATTCACAGTGTTCCTGATTCTTTTGCAAAAATTGTATTAAATAAAGAACAATTTGATAAAGAAATCAGCAAGATTAGAAAACAGATTGAAAAAGATATGCTGTCTATTCATGATGCTCTAGAAAAGAAAAGACTTGCAACCATTGCTTGGATGATTGAAGACGGTTTATTAGAAGTTAAGGCAGTAATGATGAAAAGTGGAGGGATTTTTCACCCTAAAACTTTGATATTTAAAGATGATAAAAATAATGAAATAGCTGCTATGGGTAGTCCAAATGAAACTAGAAATGGTTTAGGTGGAAATTTTGAACAACTTATGGTTTTTAAATCATGGAATAATCCAGAAGGAATAGAAGAACAGAAGAAGTTTTTTAATCAATTATGGAATAATGAATTAAATGAATTGTATGTATCTGATATTACCAAAGAATTAGCTACAGTTATTCTAAATGGATTTAAAGATGAATATCAAAATCCTTCTAAAATTGATTTTAGTAATGGCATTATTCACACGTCTTCTTGTATGCCAGCAAACTTCTTTGTATCAGGAGATATACCAGCACTTTATATGCATCAAGAAAGAGCAGTTATTGATGCACTATCTAGATGGCCTGTAAGGGTTCTTTTTTCTGATGAAGTTGGTTTAGGGAAAACATTTGAAGCAGCTGCTACACTTGTATATTTGATTAAATATTGTGGAGTAAAACGAGTTGTTATTTTAACTCCTAAAGCAGTTTTAAAACAATGGCAAGATGAACTATATAATCATTTTGGTTTGGATGTATGGCTATATGATTCATCTAAGAAGCAATATGCATCACATGATATGAAAGTACAATCCTTTGCAAATAAAAATCCATTAGGTGCAGATTCTCCTAATTTAATTCTAATGTCAGCTCAATTTGCAAGAGGTAAGAGTCAACAAGTAAGTCATATTTTTGATAAAGCAGGTTCTATTCTACCTGATTTATTAATTGTGGATGAGGCTCACTCAGCACGTGTAAGTAAGGATATTAGTGGGCATAAGAAAAAGACAAAGATTTATTCAATGTTAGAGAGTGTGTCGAAAAAAATACCACATATCATTTTAGCAACGGCTACACCAATGTTAAAGGATACTGCAGAATATCATGAGTTATTAAAATTATTAGGCTTACCAATTGTTTGGAAGAAGGAAAGAATATTTGATTTATCACTAAATATAATTGGACGAAAGGATGAAGTAACTTTATCAGAAGCAGCAAATGCAGGTAGAACATTCTGTGAAATAGTGAAATATATAAATTTAAAAGCATTTCATTTTTCAAAAGAAGAATTAGTATTAATTGCACATGTTCAAGAATTAGTAGATAGCAATAACAAATTTGAATTAAGTGATTATGTATTAAATCGTTGGTCTTTGTTTAAACAACTATATATTAAATTACATCCAGGGAAATTGTTGACTGTTCGAAATACAAGACGTTCATTAATAAATGTTGGATATAAGTTTCCAGAAAGAATTTTAAATGAAATTAACATTCAAAATTCAGATAAAATAGAGCTTTACTATCATCGTGTCAATGAATATATTACAAACCATTGTTTTTCAATAGAGTGTGCAATTGATTCTGAAAAGAAAATTAATACAGGATTTGTGAAAGTTGGTTATCAACAACGTGTTGCATCTTCTTTGTATTCTTGTAGAGAAAGTTTGCAACGTAGATTAGATAAAGTAAATGAATATAAACAGAAGTATCTAACATCAAAACAAATCACAATTCCAGTTTATTATGATGAAAATGAATTAGACGAGTTTGATGATAATGTAATGGAAGATACTGTTGAGTTTTTATCCGGTAATGGTTTAGCAAGCGAAGATGTCGAAGAGGCGATTATTACTGAAAAGAATGATTTAAGTACTTTAATTGAAGGTGCTGATGATTTATTAAGTGAGTTTGGCGATTTAAAAATCACAACTTCTATACAGTTAGTAACTGAAAAAGTAGAAGAGGGATTTATTGTTTTAGTATTCTCAAGATATGCAGATACTGTAAATGCATTAATTAAAATGTATGAACAATTTACAAATCCAGATGATTTATCTTATGGAACTTATACAGGTAGTGAGTGTTATATAAAAAAAGGTAATGTGGAATCAAAGAGTAATAAAGAAGGAATTAAAGAAGCTTTATTCAATAATGAGATAAAAGTATTATTCTGCACAGATGCTGCATCAGAAGGTTTAAATTTACAAGCAGCGCAAGTATTAATTAATGTTGATGTTCCTTGGACTCCTGCTAGATTAGAACAGCGTATAGGTCGTATTGCGCGCTTAGGTCAAAAAGCAGATGAGGTTTATATCTACAATGTTTGGTACCCACATAGTATTGAAGCTAAGATGTATCATAGAATACAAAGTAGATTAAATGCAACGAATTTAGCAATTGGTGAATTTCCAGAAATTATTGCTCAGAACATTTTGAAAAATGTACTTAATGATGTGGTTGATGATAAAGATGGATTACAGGATTTACAAGATTTAAGAAACTCTACACAAGTGAATGCACTAAAAGAATTGTGGATAAATGAAGAAGACAAAATTACATATAGTTCAAAGATAAGAGCTAATTTAATGAAGATTTGTGATTCTCATTTTCCATGTGTAGATGACACGAAAGGTATTAAAACTTATTTATTACCAAATGGAAAAACAGCTCGTTTAACGAATCAAACAGGGCTAGATGAAACAATATCTCTTAAATCTAGCGTTTGGGAATATTTTGACTTTATGTTAGATGGTCTTAAATATAAAGAAGATGGACAAAATCGTCCAGTTGTATTCTGTCTAAATAATAAATTAATCAAGTATGAAAGTATATTAGATGAAGATTTTGAATTAAATAAGGATTCAATTATGATTAGCCACCCCGTCACCATACCAAATTTTGATTGTTTAGATATGAGTTATGCAATTGAGGGAAAAGCAAAATCTGCACCAGTTTTATGGGTCAATGGATCATTAAAGAAATAAGGGATGAATATGAAACATCAAACATTAAAGACTACAGAAGAAACATCAAAACGAATGAAGGCTTTAAGTCATAAGAAAAGCAAAGTAGAATCCGTACTTGCTAAAGCGTTATGGCATAAAGGTTATCGTTATCGTTTGAATTATTCTAAGCTTCCAGGGAGTCCAGATATCGCCTTAACTAAATATGAAATTGCTATTTTTGTTGATGGCGAGTTTTGGCATGGAAAGGATTTTGAAAAAAGAAAAAATGATATTAAACATAATAAAGAATATTGGATTCCTAAGATAGAAAATAATATAAAAAGAGATTTGAAAAATGATGAACTGTTAAAACAAGAAGGATGGATTGTTTTGCACTTTTGGAGTCGTGATGTGGAAAACTACTTGGACGGATGTCTAAAAATTATAGAAGAATTTATTGATTATCAAAAAAAAGGTAAAGAATGAATTATTAACTAAATCAAAAGATAACTTGTTAACATAATTCGAATTAATTGAATTTTTACATATTTTTTGTCTATTCAATCAAATATTCAAAAGATTCAAAAGTGACCAGAAGCGTATAATTATAAATAACGAATCACAACAATATGCTTTATTATAGAAAATATAGAAATTATCAATAAATAATCTTCAGGGAGTTAAATGTCCATATCTAAATTTTATAAAGTTTGCAATCTCAATAAAAAATTCAAAAACTATTTAATTAAGCACCAAAATAATACATATTATATTATAATGTAATACGTGTAATTAAAATTATTTAATTTTATGAACAATTGAAAGGATTACGACGAAATGAAAGAAAAACTTAAATCTATCGATTTGTTTGCAGGTATAGGTGGAATCAGGCTTGGATTTGAATTAGCTTTTAAAAACAATATTGAGACAGTATTTGTTAGTGAATGGGATAAGTATGCTCAAATAATGTATAAAGCTAATTACCATGATGATTTTGACATTGCAGGAGATATAACTACGGTTGCTGAACAAAGCATTCCAAAATTTGATATATGTTTGGCGGGTTTTCCTTGTCAAGCTTTTAGTTTAGCAGGTAAAAGATTAGGATTTGATGATGATTATAAAGGAACATGTCGTGGTACTTTGTTTCTAGATGTAGCAAGAATTTGTGAATATCATAAACCTAAAGTTATTTTTTGTGAAAATGTTAAAGGTTTGGTTATGCATGATAAAGGTAGAACTTTTAAAATTATATGCAAAACATTTGAGAACTTAGGCTACAAAGTGTTTTCTAAAATACTAAATAGCAAAAATTTTGGTGTTCCGCAAAATCGTGAAAGAATATACATAGTAGCTTTTAGAAATGATATAGCTCCAACAGAATTTGATTTTCCTACAGGAACAGATGAATTAAAATCAATTAAGGGAATTATGGAAACTGCGCCAATTCCATCTAAATATTATTTAAGTGATGTGTATTTAGATACATTAAGAAAACATAAAAAAAGACATGAAAAAAGAGGAAATGGATTTGGATACGAAATTCGTTCTTTAGAAGGAATTGCAGGAACTCTAGTTTGTGGAGGAATGGGTAGAGAGAGAAATCTAATAGTGGATGATAGAGAACATTCATTAATACCTACAACAAATATCAAAGGAAGTATAAACAAAGAAAATATAAGGAAAATGACACCTCGTGAATGGGCAAGACTACAAGGTTTTCCAGATGATTTTAAGTTATCTGTTGCTGATGTTCATTTGTATAAACAGTTTGGGAATACAGTAACAGTAAGTGTTATTGAAGCAATAGCTAATGAAATAAAAAAATATATTTAAATCATAAAGGAGATTATACAATATGAAAGGAAATAAAGGAGAATGGTCTGAAATATATGTTTTACTTAAATTATTGTCAGAAGGTAAATTATATGCGGGTGACGATAACTTAAATATTCTAAAAAATCAATATTTTCCAGTAATCAGAATACTACGGACAGAAGAGAAAAACAGGAATAAAAATGAATTTGTTTTTGATGATAAAATCCAAATATTTGTTAATGGTGAAAAAAAACGTGAGATGGATAAGTCGATGTTTAAAGAAGAAGGAAAGTTTCTTTTAAAACAAATTAAAGATAAAAATAATAGTGGAGCGTTTGAAATATCACGCATTGAAAAATTTTTAAATAGCATATATTGTTATAAGATTAAAGAACCATCAATAAAAAAAGCAGATATTATTTTGGATATACAAGATATACATACTGGATATAAATTAGAAACTGGATTTAGTATAAAATCAGAATTGGGTAATCCACCTACATTATTAAACGCTGGTAAGACTACAAATTTTATATATTCCGTGGAATGTGATAATACATTTAATGTTGAAGAAACGAATGCAATTTATTTAGAAAGAAAAGGGAAAAAACATGTAGATGTAAAAAAACGTCTTAAAAATATTTCGGATTTAAATGCTAGTTTAGAATACTGTGACATGGAAAATAAGGTTTTTAAGAACAATTTAATATTAATTGATAGCTATATGGATAAAATTATAGCTCAAACGCTCTTATATTTTTATAGAGATGGAATTTCAAATTGTTCGGATATGGTTCAAAGATTGAAAGAAGATAATCCTCTTCGATATGGCAATATAGGATCGTATGAATACAAATTTAAAAAATTTTTATCAGCTATTGCTTTAGGTATGAAACCAGCAACAGAATGGGATGGTATAGATGAAGCTAATGGAGGATATATTATAGTTACAAAACAAGGAGATGTTGTAGCATTTCATATATACAATAGAGATTTTTTCGAAAATTATTTACTAAAAAACACAAAATACGAAGTTGCATCCACAACTCGACATGATTTTGGGAAAGTCTACAGTGAAAATTATAAAAATTATATAAAACTAAATTTGCAAATTAGATTTTTAAAATAAATCAATTGCATATTCATTACAGATAAAGGATATAGATTATATGAATACAAAAATAGAAACATTGAGAAGAATGAAACAAAAGGGTGTTTTTGAAAAATACATTGAGTATATAGTTTTTCCGTATTATAAAAATTTAGTTCCTAACAGTAAAATTTCTTTTGATTTTCCAGTTACAATTCTAGTGGGGAAAAATGGTTCAGGAAAAAGTTCAACATTACACGCTTTATATGGAGCTCCATATGGAAAAAGTTGTTCGGATTTTTGGTTTTCAACCGAAGTAGATCCAATTATGGAAACAAAAGGAGAAGGAAGAAATAGATTTTATTATGGGTATAAAGAAAATAAGGAAACCATTACTCAGCAAGTATTAAAATCAAGAATGAAAAGAGATTCTGCTACTAAAGAAGAAGACCCAGATTATTGGGAAACAGCTAGGCCTAGCAAAAAAGATGGAATGACGGAAACCGAAAGAAGTAGTCCAGTAAAAAAAGAAGTATTGTATTTAAATTTTAAAACAGAAGTTAGTGCATTTGATAAGATATTTTATTTTTCAAAAGAAAATATTAAAGATAAAAAGTTATTATTAAGAGAAAGATCTAAATATTTAAATAGATTATTTAAAGGAAAGCCGATGAAATTTCCTGGAAATTCTGATGATAAAATGGCAACATTGATTAATTTAGAAAAATCTAAATGTGAAATCGTTAGTGAAATTTTGGGGAAAAATTACGTTGATATAAAAATAGCTGAACATAAAGTTTATAAAAATTTTGGAGTTTCTATATATGTAAAAACACAAGAATTATCAGGATATTCAGAAGCAAATGCAGGTAGTGGAGAAGTAGCTGTTATTCAAATGGTTAATCAAATTGAAAATGCAACAGATTATAGTTTAGTTTTATTAGATGAACCAGAAGTATCTATACATCCAGCTGCACAAATGAAATTGAAAGAATATTTATTAGATGTAGCAATTAAGAAAAAATTGCAGATTGTTATTTCGACACATTCGCCGATATTAATTGAAAATATGCCGAATGAAGCTATAAAATTGTTTACTACTGATAGTAAAGGAAAATTCTTAATAAGAGAAAATATAGATTATCAAGAAGCATTTTTTGATTTAGAAGAACGAATTAATAATAAAAAAATCATTTTTTGTGAAGATTATGCCGCAAAAAAACTGATTAAAGAAGTACTAAAACGAATAAATAAAAATGAATTTTTTGATGTAAGATATGTACCAGGCGGAGAAAGAACATTAATTACTAAATATTTACCAACATTTGTTACACATGAAAATTTCCAAAATAATACTTTTTTAATTTTAGATGGAGATATGAATAAGCATTATGAATTTGATGAAAAAAAATTAACAGAAGAGAACAAGAATTCCGAATATCTTGCTGAATGTGTCAAACAAGCTTTCGGAACTAATATTAACGTATATGTAGATGGTGAAAAACATAAAGGAAAAGATGAACAAAAAATTCTAATCTATTTAAAATATTTAAATTTCTATAAGAATAATGTATTTTATTTACCTAATGAGTCAATACCCGAACGAATTATTTTAGGATCCAATTATGTTGAAAATCATTATAATAATATAATTAATAATCAAATTGAAATCAATAATCAAAATGCAAAAAATTATATAAATCAGATATCGTTTGATGGTTATGGAGATGGTGATCACAATAATGACGTTATAGATAACTTGACGTATAAGTGGAGCTTAGAAGAAAGTGAAAATAGGAATTCAATGATTTCGATTATCGATGAAATATATAAACATAGGACATCAGATTCCGAGTAGAACAGAATCAAAAATTTTCAAATAACGATGGATAGCTTTATATATCGAATTTTTAGCAAATAAATCTATGAATTTAAATACATAAATATAAATGGATGATTTTTGTATACATCAAAAGACATCTTTTTATTCGGGTAATCAAAAACTTTAGTGGTCTAGTCCTATATTGAGTGATTCGTAACAGACCCCCAAAGTTGAAATTACTCATAAGCAGGAAATGATAAATTTCC
>SAMEA104404106__coassemble_643_pt1 | contig 33517 bp, 27 predicted proteins | sample SAMEA104404106__metabat2_high_PE_075 | metagenome-assembled genome bin SAMEA104404106 (sample SAMEA104404106) | Balaenoptera acutorostrata
CGATGATAATTGCTTTCCTTTGATTTTAAGAATTGAAGATTACTTTCGGCAAATTTTTCTTTCTCAATTTCTTCATTGGCAAAGGATTTCACAACTCGAATTCCCGCAAGAGAATCCTGAAGACTAGCATTTACACCTGCAATCTTTTTACGATTGTCTAAGAATGTCGCATGCATCTTTCGATTCTGAACATAACTAAAGAGCAACATACAAACCGTAACCGCAATTAAAATTAAGGTTAATGGTACGTGAATATATAAGAGTAAGAAAAAGGATCCAACAATTTTTAACAATGAAATAAAGATGTTTTCTGGACCATGGTGTGCAAACTCACTGATATCAAATAAATCCGATACAAGTTTACTCATCATTTCTCCGGTATTGTTATGATCATAGTAAGAAAAAGATAGTCGCTCATATTGATCAAAAAGATCCTGGCGCATATCACTTTCCATACGTGCACCCATGATATGTCCCTGACAAGTGACATAGTAACGAGCAAGAGCACGAAGGATATAAAGAATCAACAAACCAATCGCAAGCCAAAGAAGTCCAGATAAAATTTCTTCTTTACTTGTTTGATAAAACGTATGATTTAAATAGTTCAAAATTTGCGGAAACGCAAGATCAATCATACTGATGATAAAGGCACAAACCATGTCAAAAAAGAATACTTTTCGATATGGTTTATAATACTGAATAAAATGCTTCATCACATGCATAGCATTACCTCCTCAAAAAAAGACTGTTCTATTATAAAAAAATTAAAAAAAGAGTACAACTGATATACGTAAAAAGAATGAAAAATCACAAAATGAAAGCATATTCTATCAATTTTATAAAATATACGTTATAATAATAAAAGACTTTAGAAAAGAAGAGGTAATTATTATGAGTTATACAGCTTATATCATCATTGGTGTCGTTGTGGCAGTCGTCGCTTACTTTGTATTGAAAAAACAAGGTTCTGTAGGTCGTTTAAACAAAGCGTTAGAGAATAAAGATTATGATAGTGTCATCAGCTATTGTGAAAAAAGTTCTTATAAAAAATCAGTTGGAGAATTCAACTGTGAGATGTATCGCTTAAAAGCAATCTACTTCTCTCGTTCAGAAGAACAAACATTACAAGAGCTTTTAAAAGCATTAGAAAAAGATTACACAGTAGATCAGAAAAAACGTTTAATTGATATTTACTATCATATTTTCTTACAAAAGGGAAATCGTGAATACTGTGATCGTTTGTTAGAAGTCATCAATACAATTGATGATGAAAGCTTCAAATTATGCCAACAATGGTCTTACGATATCATGTTTGAACATCGTACAGATTATATCGCAGAAATGGATGCGGCAATTGAAAACAAACAATATGAAGGATATGAATTAGGTGTTGTTGCCTATATGATTGGTCTTTCTTATTATTACTTAGGAAGTTTAGATAGTGCGCGTTCTTATTTCTATACTTGCATCAGCTGCTTTAGACCACATGATCTATATGTTGATTTAGCAAAGAAATATGTTAATGAATTAAGTGCAAAAATTGGGGATAACATCAATATCTAATAGAAAAGAAGATCAAGTCGATCTTCTTTTTTTAGTATGCAATTTTTACAATTAACGATCAAAGAGCTTTCTACGCTCTGTAGATCGTTGAAACAAACGCTTCAATTCCTCTTCATCGTTTGTTTCCAAGGTATCCTTCAAATGATTTAACGTAGCGACAAAATCCGTAATCTCACGAATTAAATTCTCCTTATTTAAATGAAACAATTCACACCATAAGGTATCATTGATTTTGGCGATTCGTGTTAAATCACGGAAACTATCGCCTGTATATGCTACAAGATTAGGATCATCATTTGCATTCATTAAGGATACCGCAATCGCATGCGTTAACTGAGAAACATAACCAATCATCTCATCGTGTTTCTCAGGTGTTAAAATAGATAGATTGGCAAACTCTAAAATATGCGCAAGTTCTTTTATCGTCGAAACAGCTTCGGCTGTATTTTTTTCGGTCGGCGTAATGATGAAGTTTGCGATTTGAAAGATGGATTCGTCGGCATATTGTACACCACTGACTTCTTTTCCTGCCATGGGATGGGATGCACAAAATTCAACATCGTCACGTAAAAAACTCTGCACCTGATGAACAATACATCCTTTTACACCACTGACATCACTCATCAACGCACCAGATTTAAAGTCATGTTGATGTTCTCTGATCCATTGAACCATCGTTGTAGGATAAAGGGCAGAAAGAATAATATCGGCTTGTGGAAGCAGGATGGATGCATCCGTACTACCTTGTTGGATAAAGCCATGTTCTAAGGCATAATCAAGGGAAGTTTGATTGATATCAATCGCATCGACATGATATCCTTTTTTACTAAGTCCTCTAGCATAGCTACCACCCATTAGACCCAAGCCTACAATTAAAAATCGAGTATCTTTTGAAATCATACAAGTTCCACCTTTCCACCAATAGAGGCAATATCATCAAAGAAGTTCGGATAACTTTTTGAAATGGCCTTTGCATCGAAAATCCACGCATCCTTTGTTCCACAAAGAAGGGCAACGGTCAGTGCCATGACAATGCGATGATCATTATGAGAAGACAAGGCTTCTTGACAGGTAGGTTGCTTAGAACCTGTGATATAAATATCATCCTCTGTTGAATGCATGGTTACACCAAATTTATGTAATTCATCTTCCATCGCCTGAATACGATCACTTTCCTTGATTCGTAATCGATTCGCGTGGCTAATATGTGTATTTCCCTGGGAATACATGGCCAAGACACAAAGAATTGGACCAAGGTCTGGACAATTCGATAAATCAATTTCTTGCCCCTTTAGCTCACTTTTATAAATGGTATAGCCATGTTCCACAGCCTCCATCTTTGTACCAAAAGAAGATAGAATGGATAAAATTTCTTGATCACCTTGTTGGGATTTTAAGTCTACACCTTGAATCGTTAAGGTATTAGAGATTGCCGCAAGAACCGCAAAGAATGCGAATTGAGAATAATCACCCTCCACACGATAATCACAAGGCTGATACTGTTGATTGCCAGGAATGCGGAAGGTATAGGCATCTTCTTGGTGAATGGTAATCCCATAGCGTTGTAACATCTGCATCGTTAAAGATACATAGGAAGAAGATTCAAAAGGTGGTTCAATATGTAAGATGGACTCTTGTTTTAATAGGGGAAGGGTGAACAATAAGCCTGAAATAAATTGAGAACTGATGTTTCCTGGAATTGAAAATTCATCGGCATGTAGCGCTTGATGAATGGTTAAATGATCTTCTTCTTGATCAAAATCCAAGCCCTGTTGATAAAAGATATCCTTATATAACGTTAATGGTCTTTGTAACAGACGACCAGCACCGGTAAAGGTAATTGTTTGTTCGGTTAAGGAAAACAGAGGAATTAAAAATCGCAACGTTGAACCCGATTCATTACAGAAAATGGTGGTCTTATTTGGATGATGAAACGATGAAATTCCGGTAATCTGTAACCCATCCTCTTGTTTGTGGATAGTTGCGCCAAGGGCAGACATGCAGTCGATGGTCGCAAGAATATCTTTTGAATAACTGATATTGGTAATGGTACTTGTTCCATTCGCTAAAGAAGCACAGATAATTGCACGATGTGCCATTGATTTACTAGGTGGAATGGTAACACGGCCATGACAAATAGAAGGATAAATATGTGCTTTCATTATAAATCACGTCCAATCACATGAGCGATTTGTCGCCCTTTTTCAATTAAAGTTTTGAAATGCTCTGGTTTTAAAGATTGTGCACCATCACTCCATGCACAATCGGGATGATCATGAACCTCAATGATCAAACCATCACATCCAGCCGCAATGGCTGCAAGACTAGCGGCTTCTACATATTCCCAATTTCCAGTCGCATGACTTGGATCGATGATGATTGGTAAGTGAGTCTTCTTTTTAATGATGGGGATCACGCTAAGATCCAATGTGTTTCGGGTATATTTTTCAAAGGTACGAATGCCACGTTCACACAAGATGACATTTGGATTTCCCTCTGCCAAAATATATTCCGCACTCATGATCCATTCTTCAATCGTATTCGCAAGTCCACGTTTTAATAGAATTGGTTTTCTTGTTTTACCAACTGCTTTTAATAGATCAAAGTTTTGCATATTGCGAGCACCAATTTGAATTACATCCACATGTTCTAAAAATTCATCTAATTTTTCGGTGCTCATCAACTCCGTGACAACCGGTAAACCAGTTTGTTCACGGGCCTTTTCTAGGGCTAAAATACCAGCCGTCTGCATACCTTGAAAAGCGTAAGGAGAGGTTCTTGGTTTGTAGGCACCACCACGCAACATATCGGCACCTGCATCCTTGACTTTTTGCGCAAGGCGAACAATCATCTCTTCACCTTCCACGCTACAAGGGCCACCAATCACAACGATTTTTTCCTTGCCACCAACAGGGATGCCACAGACATCCACGATGGTATCTTCTGGATGAAACATACGGCTCGCTTTTTTAAAAGGGGAGGAAACCAATACAACATTTTCAACATGAGGATTGGCCTTAATGCGTTGTGGATCAATTTGACTCGTATCTCCAACAACACCAAAGACATGATAACTTTCACCGATGCTATCATGAATAGAAAGACCCTTGTCTTCAAACTGCTTCATGATGGCTTCTACATCCTCTTTACTTGTTGTTTTCTTCATTGTGATAATCATGATTTGTACCTCCTAGTGTTTATTTTTTTAACATTGATAATGTCGCTTCACGCTCCATGATAAAGTCTAACATTCCAATCGCAAGAACGCTATCGATGACAACGCGTGCACGATGGATAATCGCAGGATCATGACGTCCTTGTATTTCTAAGGTCATGGCCTTGTGCGTTTGTTTATCAATGGATTGTTGTGGCTTAAAAATGGATGGTGTTGGTTTGATGACGGTACGCAAGATAATCGGCATACCATTAGAAATTCCACCATTGATGCCACCATTATGATTTGTTTTTGTTTTGACACCATCTTGATAGTAGATGGCATCATTTGCTTCACTTCCATAGTAATTCGCAAAGTCAAAGCCTAAGCCAAAGGATACACCCTTTACGGCAGGAACACTAAATAACAAATGACTCAAACGGCTTTCGATGGAATCAAAGAACGGTTCACCAAGTCCTGCAGGAACATTTAGAATGGCACTTTCTAAGATTCCACCAACACTATCTTTTTGTGCTGCAGCTTCCGTGATATGAGCAATCATCGTTTCCTTGATGTTCTCATTGATTACCGCAAAGTCTTCTTGATTGACCAATGCGACTTGTTTTTTTAATGTATCGAAATCATAGGAAAAGGAATCATCTAAAATGCCATGAAGATTGACAATATGCGTTCCAATTTCGATGCCTTTTTGATGCAGGATTTGCATAGCGATTGCACCAGATGCCACAATCGGTGCCGTTAAACGACCACTGAAATGCCCACCACCACGATAATCCTGATAGCCTAAATATTTTACATCCGCAGTATAATCCGCATGGGATGGACGCAAGATGTTTTTCGTCTTGGAGTAATCCTTACTCATCTGTTTTGTATTTTCAATAAGAATGGTTAAAGGAGTGCCTGTTGTGTGTCCATCAAAGTACCCGCTCACAATATGAATCTTATCTTCTTCATGACGCTGGGTACTGATTTTTCCCTTTGCTTTTCGCTTATTCATCATATCTTGAATCAAGGAAAAATCAAGGGGGATGCCACTTGCCAATCCATCGATGACAACACCGATGGCATCACCATGGCTTTCTCCAAATAATGTAACTGTAAATTGATTACCAAATGTATTTTTCATAAGTCTAACCTCGAATTAAGAGTTCTTCAATCTCTTGTAAAGAACGATGTAAAATTTCTGCCTGTCCAATTGTTTTTACATAGACGATATCGATCTGATCACCAACTGCTTTCTTGTCATTTTGAAGATATGAGAATACCTGCTTAGCATCAAAGTCAACATGGCTCTTTAGATGCATCTTCTCGTAGATTGGTAAGATGCGTTCGTATAAGTCAGGGTCCATGAAGTAAAGCATACCTAGGGCAACACATTCTCCATGATAATATTGTGTCAGATCATAATAGCTTTCAATCGCATGCCCAATCGTATGCCCAAAGTTTAAAATTTTACGTAGGTTTTGTTCCTTTTCATCCTTTTCAACCACGTCCTTTTTCACACATAAAGAACGATAGATGATCTCTTCTAAATGATCGGTAATTGCATCCTGTTCAAACAGCTCGAAGAGTTTTTCATCATAGATCATACCGGCTTTTAAAGCTTCGACTAAACCATTGTAGAAATGACGTTCTGGCAAGGTTTTTAATGTGTCAAAATCAATAAAGACAGCCTTTGGTTGATAGAAGGCACCAACGATGTTTTTGACACCATCTAGGTTAATCGCAACCTTTCCACCAATACTGCTATCAATTTGCGATAAGGTCGTGGTTGGAATCTGGACAAAGTCAATGCCACGCATATAACTGCTTGCCACAAAACCGGATAGATCGCCAACAACACCGCCACCAACGGCAATGACTAGATCTTTTCTTGTGAAATGATGATGCAACAACACCTTGCATAAGGCTTGAAATTGGGCAAAACTCTTAGATTCTTCCCCCATGGGAATCACTTCAATAATGCCATCTTTGCATTGTTTTTGAACCGTCTTTGCATAGGTCAATGGCACATGGTCATCGGTAATGATCAACACCTTGCGATCTAGATTAATATAGTCTTGAATATGATGTAAAATCCCAGGTTCAATATAGATTGGATAACTCTTTTCTTTTAAATCAACATGTAACTTCATATACACCCCTCCTAATAAAGAAAAAAAGCATCGAATGATAGTAGATGCTTTTTTGATAATCGTTATAAAGAAACTAAAAAATAACCATCACAAATGGCTTTATAACGACGATTAACGATAATAATAAAATCCTTTATTTAACATGGTATCACTCCAATTTCTTATATCATAATATAATTAATTTTAAAATGCAAGCGATAACCAAGGCTTTATGAAAACACTATCAAAAATTTTCTGAAAACTATATTCATTGCTTGCAAAGTATTGTATAATAGGAAAGGAATAAATGAGGTGATGCTATGGCAGATTTGAATCAGGCACGTGAAAAGATCAATGCGATTGATCAGCAGATGGTCGATTTATTTGAGCAACGTATGCAATGTGTAGAAGATGTGATTGCCTATAAAAAAGAACATGATTTGCCAATTCTTGATGCATCAAGAGAACAGCAGGTCATTGAAAAAAATAAGCAATATCTTCATCAGCAGAAGTATGAAGAAAGCTATGAACAATTTATGGTCAGCATGATGCGAATTTCAAGACAATACCAAAGTCAGATCATCAATCAAGATCGCATCGGCTATCAGGGAATCAAGGGTGCGTTTTCCTACTTTGCGACAAAGCGTATTTTCCCCAATCATCCCTATCAAAGTTATCACAGTTTTAAATCGTTACTTGAAGCCGTGGAAAAACAAGAGGTTTGTTATGGCGTGATTCCATTTGAAAATTCCTATTCTGGTGAGATTGGAGAAGTCATCGATTTATTGATGGACTATGATGTCTATATCCAAGATATATATGATTTAAAAATCTCACAAAATTTATTAGGTGTAAAAGGTGCAACGTTACAGGATATTCGTCAGGTCTACTCAAAGGATCAGGCACTTGAACAATCCCAGCTATTCTTAAAAGGAAGAGATTGGGAATTGATTTCCTATCCGAATACCGCAATGGCAGCCGAATATATCGCAAGAACAAACGATCTTACAAAGGCAGCGATTGCCGCAAAGGAAAATGCGGAGGTGTATGGTCTAGAGATTTTAGCCGAAGATATCAATACCAGTGCACAAAATACAACACGCTTTATTGTGGTCAGCAAGCAGAAAAAAGAGGAAGGAGATCGGTTTGTCTTAGCCTTTTTAACCCATCATAAAGCGGGTGCTTTAGCCAATGCGATGAACATCATTGCACAGGCGGGATTTAATATGCAAAGTATTAAATCAAGACCGATTAAAACAAAACCATGGGAATATTATTTCTATGTAGAAATTGATGGTTCTTTACAAGATCCAAAAGTCAAAGACTTATTAACGCATTTACAAGATGTATGCAAACAAGTGAAGGTGCTTGGTTGTTACAACAGTCAAAAAGAAAGAAGGGATTAAGATGCGTTTTGTGAAACAAAAAGCAAATATGACACCAATTGAAGATACTGTATTTGCGATCGTAAAAAAGGCAAAAGCCGCAAAAGCAGAAGTAGGAGAAGATAGAGTAGTCGATGGTACTATCGGTTCTTTATATGATGAAGAAGGAAAAATTGTAGCCTTCGACAGTGTGTTTACACCCTATAATAAAATCGAAAAAGAAGTTAAAGCAGCCTATGCACAAAGCTTTGTAGGAAATGAATCGTTCCGTAATCAAGTATATGATTGGGTAACTGAAGGAAAAGTGGATCAACTTGCTCACTCTGTGATCGCAACACCTGGTGGAACAGGTGCAATTTCCATTACATTAGAAGAAATGTTGGATGTAAATGAAACAGTCATCATTCCGGAAATTGCATGGGGAAGCTATCGCTTGATGGCGACCATGGATGGATTAAAAGTTAGAACTTATTCTTTATTTGAAGGAGATCATTTCAATCTTACAAACTTTAAAGATGTATGTCGTGAAGTGATGGCCGAACAGAAAAAATTATTGATCATCATCAACGATCCATGCCATAACCCAACGGGATACTCTTTATCCGTGGAAGAATGGAAAGAAGTTGTAGGCTTCTTAAATGCATGTAGTGAACAAGGACCAGTCATCTTATTAAATGATATTGCCTATATGGATTACTCTTATAATCTAGCCAATAGCCGTAATTATTTAACAACTTTCAACGACTTTAATGAACGTGTGTTAGCCATTGTTGCCTTCAGCTGTAGTAAGGCTTTAACCTCTTATGGATTGCGTTGTGGAGCAGCGGTTATTTTAGCAAAAGAACAAGAAACTGTACGTGATGTAGAAATCGTATTAGAAAAAGCTGCCCGTGCAAACTGGAGTAATATTCCAAATGCTGCCATGGAAAACTTTACGTATGTTACCACAACAAACAAAGAAGCTTACATGAAAGAAAAGGATTATTACGTTGATTTATTAAGACAACGTAGCGCAATTTTCACAAGTGAAGCCGATGCTTGTGGATTAGAACATTATCCATATAAAGAAGGATTCTTTGTGACTGTAAAAATTGATGATAATGCGGTGCGTGATCAATATCATGAAGCATTGATGAACAACTATATCTATACCGTAAAAGTAAATAAAGGGATTCGTGTAGCGGTTTGTAGCTTGAGTACATCAAAATGCAAAGGTTTAGCAAAACGCATGAAAGAAATTTTAGATACATTATAGAATAGATAAAAATACTTCCAAGCGAAGTATTTTTTTTATTAGTAGATATTTGCAAGAACCTAACAAAAATAGGAATTCCCTCATAAAATACTTAAAAGAACACATAAAACTTGTGAAAATAACGAGTAAATAGACGTTTAACCTTTTTTTTACCTATCTTTTTTGTTAAAATAGAACCGGAGGTATTTTTATGAAGTCTGCAATCGTTTTAGCTGCTGGTAAAGGGACCAGAATGAAATCCTCACTATGTAAAGTCATGCATCCTGTTTTAAATAAGCCTATGATTGGGCATATTATTAAAACATTGAAAGATGCTGAAGTGGATCGTATCGTTGTCGTTGTTGGACACGGTGCAGAAAGTGTAAAAGAATATTTGAAAGATGGAGTAGAATATGCTTTACAAGAACCACAACTTGGAACTGGACATGCGGTCATGCAAGCAAATGCATTGGAGCATGAAGATGGAGATACCATTGTGTTATGTGGTGATGGACCTTGTATTCAAAAAGAAACAATTTTAAAAGCGTTTGAAGCAAACAAAGAGTATGCTTGTACAGTTTTAACAAGCGTTGTACCTGCTGGTAAAAATTATGGACGTATTGTTCGTAACGAAGGTGGTATGGTTGAACGCATCGTAGAAGCAAAAGACTGCAGTGAAGAAGAGTTAAAAATTAACGAAATCAACACTGGAATTTATTGTTTTAAAACGCAGAAGTTATTTGAAGGATTAAAGGAAATCACAACAAATAATGCACAACATGAATATTACTTAACAGACCTTGTGGAAATCTTCAATCGTAAACAAGAAGCAGTCAATGCTTATATTGTTGACGATGCGGATGAAACCATGGGGGTTAATGATCGAGTAGATTTAGCAGAAGCAAATAAGTGGTTAAAAAATCATATTAATCACAAACATATGGTAAATGGAGTTACTTTAGTAGATCCTGAAAACACCTATATTGATGCGGATGTTACAATCGAATCGGATACAATCATCTATCCAAATGTCTACTTACAAGGTGATACAAAAATTGGTAAGAATGTAACGATTCTACCAGGTACTGTATTGATCAATGCGACAATTGAAGAAGGAACAACGATCGATAGTAGTAAGATTGAGGATAGTACAATCGGAACGCATACGACGGTGGGACCAATGTCTCATATTCGAAACAACACAACGGTTGGTTCAAATTGTCGTATCGGAAATTTCGTTGAATTGAAAAATTCAAACTTTGGCAATAACAGTAAATGTGCACATTTAACATATATCGGAGACAGTGATGTCGGAGAAAACGTCAACTTTGGATGTGGCGTTGTAACGGTTAACTACGATGGTAAAAACAAATACCGTACCGTTGTAAAAGATGGCGCATTTATTGGTAGCAACTGCAATTTAATCGCTCCAGTGACAATTGGAGAAAACGCATTACTTGCAGCAGGTTCTACAATCACATCGTCTGTGGATGATGGGGATATGGGAATCGCCCGTTCAAGACAATCCATCAAAAAAGGATTCGGAACGGAATATAAAAACAAATAGGAAAGGATAGATAAGAATGGAAAACAAAACAATAGTAATTGCATTATCATCTAGTGTTGGATTAGCAAAAGAAATTTGTGCTCAGTTAAACATGCCTCTTGGACAGTGTGATGTAAAACACTTCTCAGATGGTGAAATCATGGTTGAATTAGGAGAATCTGTACGTGGTAAAAACGTTTATATCGTACAATCTACAAATACACCAGTTTCAAGCAACATCATGGAAGTATTAATTGCAATCGATGCATGTAAACGTGCTAGTGCAAACCACATTACAGCTGTAATGCCTTATTTTGGATACGCTCGTCAAGACCGTAAAGCAAAACCAAGACAACCAATCACTTCAAAATTAATCGCTGATTTATTAGAAAAAGCAGGAGCAAACCGTGTGATCACAATGGAATTACATGCTACTCAGATCCAAGGATTCTTTGATATCCCTGCTGATGACATCTCAGCAATTCCTATTATCGGAAAATACTTTAAAGAATTAGATCTTAAAGATGTAGTTGTTGTATCACCAGACCATGGTGGAACAACTCGTGCTCGTCGTTTAGCAGAAATCTTACATGCACCACTTGCAATCATCGACAAACGTCGTCCAAAACCAAACGTAGCAGAAGCTATGAACTTAATTGGTGATGTTAACGGTAAAGTAGCAATCATGGTTGATGACATGGTTGATACAGCTGGTACATTAGTTGCAGGAATTAGCATGTTATATGATAAAGGTGCTACTGCTGTTTACGCTTCATGTGTACACGGTATCTTAAGTGGACCTGCTATCGAACGTTTAAAAGCTGCTAAATTAGCTGGATTCATCTGTACAAACACAATTGCTCAAGATGAAAAAGCTCCATTATACCCAGAAATGAAAGTATTATCTGTAGGACCAGTTTTAGCTGACGTTATCTCAGCTATGGAATCTAACACTCCAGTTAGCCCTATCGTATCAAAATACGCAGAATAATCTTCATAAAAAACAATACATAAAGCCAGAGTCTTTTCGATTCTGGTTTTTTTGTATTTACAAAAACTTAAACGAAAGTTAAGCAGATGATGAAAGATAGGTTTCTTTTGTGATGGTAACATGATTATGCAGCCCATAGAGAGAACAAGCAATGGGTGCATGGAGCCTAAACAAAGGAGGAAATTTAAAAGTTATGATAGAAAAAGGTAAAAAGAAAGTAGTTTGTATAGGAACAGCGTCGCTTGCTTTCTTATTAGGAATTGGCGGTATGATCAACCATGTGCCATTCACGGATGGTTTGACAAAAATCGTCGCAAATGAAGGGATGAATCAAAAAACAGTAATCAATGAGAATACGGTTTGGAAGTATCTTGATAACAATCAGGATCCCGCAAAAGGATATGATTCCTTACAAGCTTGGACAACTGGAAGTTATCCGGATGATCAATGGTCACAGGCAACCGGAAAATTTGGAGCGAAGAAAGGAAAATTAAAAGAATTAAAAGGTGGATTTACACCAACCGTATTATTAAATCAGTATTATCAAGAAGATAAAAACACATATGCGTTCTTCTTCCGCACAACCTTTACAATGGATGCGATTGAAAACATTACATCTTTATCTGCTACGCTTCATCATGATGATGAGGCAGCGGTGTATTTAAATGGACATGAGATCTTTAGTGATCTAAGCATGCGTGAACAGGATGGAAAGAAAACAAATTTATATTACTCAGGACATGGTGCAAGTGCTCCTGAAACAACAACGATTACCTTATCCAAAGAAGAATGTAAAAAGTATCTACAAAAAGGAGAAAACGTATTGGCGGTAGAAGTACACAACGACCGTGAATCAAGTTCCGATATTTATTTTGAATTTGAGAATATGAGTGTAAGCTATGATGAAACTCAAACCGTGGAACAAAAATCTGCATTCTTAACGATTGGTCGTGATGAAACGAGTAAAAATATCACATGGTATGCCAATGATGCAGAGCCGGGTATGTTACAGTATTCACCTGCGACAAGTGATGGTAACTTTCCAAAAGACTATCAACAGGTACAGGCAACAAGCGTTAGAAGCAACGATGGTTTATTCTACTCTAATCAGGCAGAAATGAACAATCTTAAGCCGAATACGGACTATGTCTATCGCTTTGTAAATAAGGATCAAGTCAGTGATGTCTATCGTTTCCATACCAATGATTTTGATGGTTCCTTCCATTTCTTATTAGCGGGAGATCCACAGATTGGAGCTGGAAATACGGAACGCGATACCATTGGTTGGGATGCAACCTTGCATTCTGCCATCGATACCCTTCATCCAGATTTCTTAGTATCCGCAGGTGATCAGGTCAATACCGCAAGCAATGAACAACAATATCAAGGATATTTAAATGAGGTCTTTAACGAATTGCCAAGTGCTACAACAATTGGTAACCATGATAGTGGTTCGGATGCTTACTCTCAACACTTTAACTTACCAAATGTCGATGAACGCTATGGAACAACAAAAGCGGGAAGTGATTATTCCTTTGTCTACAACAATACCTTGTTTATGAACTTAAACTCAAACAATCGTTCCATCGCAGAACATAAAGCCTTCATGGAACAAGCCATTGCAGCCAATCCTGATGTGACTTGGAAAACCGTCATTTTCCACCACTCCATCTATTCTACCGCTTCTCACTATGATGATGGGGATATCATTCAAAGACGAAATGAATTCCCACCTGTATTTGATGAACTTGGCATTGATGTAGTCTTGATGGGACACGATCACGTATACACTAGAACGTATATGATGGAGGATGGATTTACTCCAGTGAAAAGCGATCAAGACTCAGTCACAGATCCAGATGGAATTCTATATATCACCGCAAACTCCGCAAGTAGTAGTAAATATTATGACATCAAAGTACCGGATGCAGAATTCTCTGCGAAGATGGACCAAAGCTATCGAAGAACGATTTCTGATATTGAAGTAACGGATACTTCTTATACCGTAAAAACATACTTTGCCGATGATATGAGTGAATTGGATAGCTTTACCATCTATAAAACAGCACCACTTCAAGTCGAAGATGCAAATGCATTATTGGAATCTTATCAACATCTTCAAAAAGAAGATTACACACCAGAATCTTGGGATGTGTTTGATGCACAAAGAACAGTGGTACAAGAGATGATAGAAGCAAGTGCATGTACACAGGAAGAATTAGATGAAGCCTGTGCAACCTTAACAGCTTACTATCAAGCGCTACAAAAAATCACATCAGAAGAAGTACTTCCAGAACAACCAAGTACACCGGATGCTGATGCACAAGAAGAACCAGAACAAATGCCACAGGAAGAAGTTCAACCAATCCTACCAGAACAACAGGATGCAGAACAACCAAGTTTAGAAGAAGTGGAAGAACCACAAACGGGAGATCATACCAATTATGCGGCATTTGGAATGTTGATGCTGACATCCGCTGCAGTGATGGTCTTACAACGTAAACAACATAAAAAAGAAAACGAATAATACAATGCTTAGGAGTCGAAGAAAATGAAAGATTGGATAAAAGAAAATTGTTTAGCGTGTATGCTGATTCTTGTCACGATGATTGCGAGTTACTTCTTTCAAGTGAACGGAATGAAAAGCTATTCTCGCTACAACAGTGAAACATTGAGCTACGATAAAGGAACCGTTGTCGAGGTTTTAGAACATAACCTATCCCATGATCAACTATTGAATATTGATATTGGTACCCAAATTGTCAAGGTAAAGATGACAAGTGGAAAACTCAAAGGAAAAGAAATAGAAGTTACAAACTATGTTACTAAAACCCATCAGGTACCATTACATAGTCATGATCGAATCATTGTCAATGTCGATCATCCAAACGGAATGGATCCTTACTTCACAATCTATAATTACGATCGTAGCCAAACAATCTGGATGTGTTCGACTCTATTATGTATCCTTGTGATTATCATAGGAAAAGCAAAAGGTTTACAGGCGATGATTGGACTAGGTTATAGTATGTATTTAATTGTCTCAATCTTATTACCGATGATCTTTTCGGGCTTGTCCCCAATCCTAGTATCCATCGGCTGTGCCTTTCTTGCGACAAGTGTAACCCTGTTATTGTTAAATGGTCAAAGTGAAAAAACAATGGCCGCTATTGTCTCCACTATGATGGGTGTTACACTTTCCTTACTTAGTTTTATTGCCATGGCCTTCTTCATGCACTTAAATGGATTTAGCAGTGAAGAAGCCGATAGTTTAATTATGATTGCAGAGAATACAGGACTCCATGTCAAAGACATCCTATTTGTCGGAATCTTAATTTGCTCGCTCGGTGCGATTATGGATGTCTGCATGTCCATTGTCTCTGCCCTATATGAAGTCTATTACCATAATTACTCCCTTACACGAAAGGATCTCTTTCGCTCAGGCATGGAGATTGGAAAAGATATGATTGGAACCATGTGCAACACACTGATTCTAGCCTTTACAGGGAGTGCGTTTGTAACCTTGCTTGTATTTCTATCGTATCAAGTAGAATACAACCAATTCTTAAATTCAAATTTCTTAGGAATTGAGATTGCCCAAGGTCTATGTGGTACAATTGGTATTGTCTTATCTGTCCCTTTAGCAAGCTATTTTGCCTCTTGGTTTCTTACAAAAGAAAAATATCATAAAACATTTTGACTGTTGGCAATTGCCAATGGTCTTTTTTAATGAATAACATAAGAAGTAGACGTAATGCATAAAAATATAAATAGGAATAATAATAAAAATAGATTAAATTCAATATTTTTATATTTAAAAGACTATATTTGCATATTTTACGCAAATATGATTTACAAATTATGTTTCATGATATAAAATGAGCATAGAAAGGGGTTATCTATATGCTATTGGAATTTACATGTTCTAACTATAAATCTATTATGAATAAAATAGTATTTTCTTTTTTAGCTAGTAATGATAAAACAGATGAAGACAAATTACCTGTTTTTGGAAAGAATAAAGTATTACGGACAGCCGTGGTATATGGTCCAAATGGATCAGGGAAAAGTAATTTTTTAGATGCAATACAATATATGACATATTTAGTTGTCAAGAGTATTCAAAATCAACCAGGAGATCTAATACCTCAAAATGCCCATAAATTGAGAGGAGATTCAGTACCAACTATTTTTAAAATACAATTTGTAAAGAATAATATTCGATATGCTTATGGATTTTCTATAAAACAAAATGTAATAGACGAGGAGTATTTATACTATTTTCCAAATTTAAAACAAACGACGATATTTGAAAGAAAGGGAATGGAAGTTACTCCAGGAAGTAAATATAGAAGTAGCTTTTTGTTAAGCCTAGATGCTTTAAAAGAAAATCGATTATTTTTATCGTGTGCTGCAAATTATACAAATGTCGATGAAATAAAACATGCATTTATGTTCTTTAAAAAAGATTTAGTATTTTATGATAAGAATAATAATTGGATAGAATACTCTATTCATGCCATACAGGAAAGCGAAACAACAAAACAAATTTTTATTGAATTTTTAAATCTTTTAGGAACAAAAGTAAAAGATATAAAGACAACAATTGATATAATTAAAGGTTCTGATTTACCAGCAGATATGCCGGATGCACTTAAGAATTTATTACTTAAAGGAGGATCTGAATATAGTAGTTTTAATGTTAAACTGGTATATGATCAATTTGAAACAGATTTGATGACTGAGGAATCAAAAGGTGTTAAAAAACTATTTGAAGTACTTTGTCCAATAATTGATATCTTGGATAAGGGAAAAATATTAATTTGTGATGAATTAGAAACAAGTTTGCATGAAGCAATTGTTTGCGAAATTGTTAGATTATTTAAGGATGTCAAACAAGATAAATTGGCTCAGCTTTTATTCTCTACACATGATACTAGTTTATTAGATTCAAAATTATTTAGAAGAGATCAGATATGGTTTACTGAGTTAGATGAACAACGTTCGACTGATTTGTATTCATTATCAGAAATACGAAATGTGAGAAAATTGGAGAACCTTAGAAATGGATATATTTTAGGGAAATATGGTGCAATTCCTTGTAGAAGTAAAAATATATTGAATTTATTTGAAAGTAAAGGTAATAAGGATTACTAATGGATATTGGAAATACTAATTTAGAACCAAGAAAAGAAAATACAAGGGATATAAAAGAATCACCAATTTTAAGATTTGATTTAGATCAAATAAAATCACATTTTGATGAAGATGTAGTTGCATTAACCGATCAGTTAACAATATATGACAAACTAATTGAAGATGGAAATAAAAAGTGCGCATCATTAATTTTAAACGCTCTAATCGTATTATTAGAAAGTGCATTTGATTTTTATCTACATGAAATCACAAAATTTGGAGTAACGAAAATATTTGAAAGTACATGGAATAAAACTGATAAATATAAAAATATAAAAATCAGTATTGAACTTGTTGAAAAAGTAATTAATAACACTTCAGATGAAGAATGGTTTTATCAATATATTAATAATAATTATGCAAGTACTACAATGGTTTCATTTGAATCATTTAAAGATCAATTAAATCTAATAGGATTAAATTGGAAAAAGATTGCAGATGATTGTTTTTATAAAGAAGAATCAGATATAAAGCCAGAAAATAAATTAAGAGATACGATTAATGCCTTATATAAACGTAGGAATATTATTGCGCATCAATCAAGTCGTAAACATGAAAATGCTGAACATATCGAAGTAACAAAGGAAAGAGTAATTGAATTTATTGAAGATATTCAATGTATCGTTACATGTATACATGAACAAGCAATTGAACATGAATAAATCATCATCTAAAAAACGTTCATCCTATCAACTAGAATGAACGCTTTTTTTATGAATGAAAAATCAATGAGATAAAGTTGGTTGGCCCATGCTTATACAAATAGAAGATACCTTCTTTTCCAACTTCACGGAACACATCATCAAAGAAGAATAAGCCTGCAATTGTTGGGAATTGTTCCCACAAGTCACGATTTAAAACAGATTGAATTAAGCGAAATTGAACGCTTTTATCTTCAAGACTCATTGCCTGTGCTAACATGCCAAAGGCTTCTTCCTTATGTTTTTCATATTGCTCTGTATAAAATTTATAATCCTTACAATTTTGATTCCATGCAAGCCAATTGGCAAGACCGTGTGTAAATGTCATATGATCAAGTAGACTCATATATGTTTTTTCGGTTAATGGATAACGATCCGCAATGACTAATTTTGTGATTTCACAAGTTAAGTGATTTTGTAAGATATACACCATCTGTGAAATGATTGGTGTGAAGTTTGCGATTAAATGAAGATCTAACACGATGATATAGTGATTCTCTTCTTTGATTGTACGGCTATAGACCTTTTGTTCTCCTACAACGGGAAGAATGGTGATTCGATCAAGCAAGGATACTTGATCTTGAAATAATTCATGCCATAAATCATGATTGAAGTGAGGGAATTCATCAACGATGATCTCTAACTGTTTCTTTAACTCCACGACAACATCTTTACGTTTTGGATCGGGTGTTTGATAATGTTGTACATAATCCTGAATGGATGTTTCTGATAAGCAATCTTGTAAGAATGCATCGACATAGGTAAAATCAAGTTTCATAACAAGCCTCCTTTATTGAGTATAATCATACTACAAATGAAAAATAGAAAGCAAATAAAAAGGTATCCGCAGATACCTTGTCTAGTTAATGTGCTGTTCTTACAATCTCATTTTGTTCTTCCACATCTTCTTTTGTGACCAATTCATCGTTGTGGAATTTTTCGATGATTGCCTTGGCGTTATCAACGGATGGTTGATAAGGAATCATCACCCATGAATCAAATCCATTGGCTGGAGAATACGTCATGGAGTCGGTTCCAGTTATCTGAATATGCTTGATATCCCATTTGGATAAGTTATCCAATTGCGAACGAATGAAGGTTGTCATTTCTTCTTGCGTCATATTCGTTTGTAACATACCACTTACGGTTGATAAGATATCGGTATATTGGGTAATGATCGATGGAGACATCGCTTTGCGAATAACACCTTCAATTACACGCATTTGGTTACGGCTACGTGCACGGTCACCACCCTCTAGTGATTTTCTCTCTCTTGCGTACTGTAATGCAGCATCGCCATCAAGATGGATTTTACCTTTCTTATAGTGGTATTGTTTACGACTAAATTCAATTGGGTTATCGACATCAATTCCACCTAGGGCATCAATGATATCAACAAAGGTAGAGAAGTTTACTTTTGCATAATAATCCAAATCCAAACCAAGATAATTTTCTACAGAGGAAATCGTACAATCTACACCGAAGACACCGGAGTGTGTTAACTTGTCGGCTTGATTTCCTTGACATGTTTGAGGAATGTAGTAATCACGAGGAATACCAGTAATCAAAATCTGATGTGTGTTTGGATTGACGGAAACAATCATATTCACATCGGAATGGGAGATGGTATTGATGGAACCTTTTGTATCCATACCCGTGATATAAATATTAAATGGTTTTGATACTAAATCGACCTTAGAAGATGTTTCTTTAATTTTCTTTTCATATGTATAGGTTTTAATTACACGTGTTTTTTTATTAAAATCAGGAACAATCTTATTTAAGGTTGAACGTGAAGATTCGTTGATGATGATGGAGTGAATCGATTTATCAAAAAATGCATCCAATAATTCTTGATACGAATCATAAGAATATTCGTAAATGCGATCATTCATATCTTTCTTCATTTTCTTTAATACATTTTCTTGCGATTGTGTATCTCCAACATTGGCGAATCCAGTATTGGTGTAGGTTAAGTCAACCATCTCTTGTGCAGGATTGTCTTTTAATACGACAACCGATATTTCTGTGACTTCAATGTTGTGATCCGTTAAAGAAGACAGGGTATTTCGTGTTTTATATAAATACCAGTTTCCACAACTAAAGACAACACATAAAATCAACAACATAATTCTACCGAAGCTACGTTTTGCACGTGTACGCTTCCTTCTAGACTGTAAGCGAATCATCCAATAAATCAACAGGATGAGCAGAGCTACGAACAGTAGCATATATTTAAACGGTAATACTTGTAGTTTATAGACTTGATAAGCAAATAGAGTCGTTAATGCAAGGAAAAGAATCATGACATAGAAAATTCCTTGCTTATATAACGGGATTCTTTTACGAATGCGTCTTACTTTTTTTGTTGTTGCCATTGTATCTTCCTTCCTTAAAAATTGCCCCTTCATTATAACTGTTTTATAGCGTATTTACTATATCATTTTCTTACGTTTAGTTAAGATTTGTGGAAAGCGTAGAAAATTCATGAAAAACTTAGGAAGAATGAACAATATCCTAAACAAAATAATGTATAACATGGTACAATAAGACTTGGAATGGAAGGTGTTTTTTTGTGTTACTAGATACAATAGCTGCCATTTCTACTGCTGCAGTAGATGGGGCAATTTCAATTATCCGAATGAGTGGAGACGATGCGATTGCGATTGCAGATTCTATGTGTTCCATTCGTTTAAAAGAGAAAAAAAGTCATACAATTCATTATGCATATATTATTGATCCTGTGAGCAAAGAAGAAATTGATGAGGTGTTAATTTCTGTTTTTCGTGCTCCAAAAACATTCACAAGAGAAGATGTCGTAGAAATCAACTGTCATGGCGGACGCTATGTAACAAAGAAAATACTACGTCTATGTTTGATGCAGGGAGCACGCCTAGCAGAGCCTGGTGAATTCACAAGACGTGCATTTTTAAATGGGCGTATTGATTTAACACAGGCCGAAGCTATTAACGATATGATTCTTGCGGATTCAAATGAATCTAGAAAATTAGCCATGAAGGGAATCCGTGGAAGTGTAAAAAAATTATTAGATCCACTGATTCAAAATATCTTAGATATCATTGCGAATATTGAAGTGAACATCGATTATCCAGAATATGATGATGTTGAGATGTTAAGCAATGATATTATCTTACCAAAGATCATGGAGTGGTTAACACACATTGATCAAATTTTGGATCGTGCCGAAAGTGGTCAGATTATCAAAGAAGGAATTCGCACGGCAATTATTGGGAAACCAAATGTTGGGAAAAGCAGTCTTTTAAATGCCTTACTAGAAGAAGATAAAGCCATTGTTACCGATGTAGCAGGAACGACAAGAGACATTGTCGAAGGGCATATCCACCTAGAAGGATTAACTTTAAATTTAATTGATACAGCGGGTATTCGCGATACATCCGATATCGTAGAAAAGATTGGAATCGAACGCAGTATCAAAGCAATTGAAGATGCACAGTTGGTCATCTTAGTCTTGGATGCAAGTCGTCCATTGGATGAAGAAGATCATAAATTATTAGAGATGACAGAAGATAAGACAAGAATTATTGTCTATAATAAAAATGATTTAATCTGTTCTGTCGATGGTATTAGCATCTCTGCACAACAAAAGCAGATTGAACCGTTGGTTCAAGAAATTCATCGCTTATTTGATGAACATAAAATCGCGATTGAAGAGCCAATCTTGGCAAATGAGCGACAAATTTCATTGATGATGAAGGCGAAGAAATGCATGTTGTCTGCCAAAGATGCGATTGATATGGGCTTAGAATTAGATTTGGTAGAAATTGATATTCAAGAAGCCTATACCGCATTAAAAGAAATTTTAGGAGAGGTGCATCGAGAAGATTTACTCGATACATTATTCTCTAATTTCTGTTTAGGAAAATAAATGGAAGGGAGGAAGTTTTCATGAGTTATGGCTTAACAGATACCCACTGTCACATTACTTGTGATGGGTTATATGAACAAGTAGACGATGTGATTGCTCGTGCAAATGAACACCATGTGAAACGCATGATGATTATTTGTACCGATTTTACAGAATTTGATCGTGCAAAGGAACTACAAAAACGCGATCCAGAAATGTTTGATGTTGCCTTAGGATTTCATCCAAATGATTTGTATAAATTTCAAGAAAACGATTATGCACGCTTAGAAAGTTTACTACAACATGGGGAATTGAGTGCCCTAGGTGAAATTGGATTGGATTATCATTGGGATACGGTTTCAAGAGAGGATCAAATTGTATTCTTTAAAAAACAAATTGAATTAGCAAAGACATATGATGTACCAATTATCATTCATATGCGTGAAGCAACACAGGATGTATTGGATATTTTAAAATCCTATGCACCTTTACATGGTATTATCCACTGTTACAGTGGAAGCTATGAGATTGCCAAGGAGTTGATGAAGGTTGGGTTCTATATTTCTTATGGTGGACCATTGACATTTAAAAACTCTAGAGGTGCTCCAGAGGTTGCGGCAAAATTGCCAATTGATCGTTTGTTTGTAGAAACGGATAGTCCATACTTAACACCACATCCATATCGTGGAAAACAAAATGAACCGATGTATGTGGATGTGACATTCCAAAAACTATGTGAGATTAAAGAAATCGATGCCTTGACGTTGGCTAAGCAGTTAGAAGAAAATTATCTAGCGTTATTTCGTAAATAAACGGAATATAAAAAAAGACAGGTGAGCAACCTGTCTTTTTCGTATGTACATATTATGATTCTTGACGATTCTTTTCGTTAAATTCAATTAATTTATTCAATGTTTCTTCACTGATCACATGTTCGATATGACATGCATCATGGTTTGCATTTTCTGCGGAAACGCCTAATACACTATGCAAAAATTCGAAAATGGTTTTGTGACGATTATAGACCATTTGAGCAAAGTTGCGACCTTCTTCGGTTAAATGGATATCACCATAACTTTCCTGAAGGACATAACCTTTTTCTTTTAGTACGTTCATTGCTTTATTTACACTTGGTTTTGATACCTTCATGCGATTGGCAACATCTACGCAACGGATACGACCTGTTTCTTCTAACAATAATAAGGTCTCTAAGTAATCTTCTAAAGATTCTCCTAATTTCATTATATCACCTCAACAATATAGTTATAATATACCATATTACGCATACTATTTAAATAAGTTTACATAATTATCTTCTTTAAATCCAACTAAAATAACATCGGATGTAACTAAGATAGGACGTTTGATTAACATTCCATTTGAACTTAATAAAGTAAGCTGTTCATCTTCACTCATCGTAGGTAATTGATCCTTTAAAGAAAGTTCTTTATAAAGCTTTCCACTTGTATTAAAAAATTTCTTTAATGGCAGACCACTGCGTTTATAGATGTCTGTTAATTCTTCTTTTGTTGGTGTTTCTTCCACGATGTGACGGTCGATAAAATCAACGCCTAGGGATGTTAAACATTTCTTTGCACGTACACAAGTACTGCATTTTGGATATTCAATAAATACTGGTTTCATACTTTTCACCTCATGAATTAATACTAAAAGAAAATGTTGTGAAAAGCAAACATTTTGCAAGAAAAACAAGAAATGAATGACAAAAAAAATAAAAGCAAAAAGAAAGCAGGAAAAATCTACAAAATTAGATAAAAAAGTTTAAAAATCTATTGTAATAAAGGGGTTTATTTAGTAAAATAAACGTGTATTTAGATATGCTTGTATATACTCCGTAATATGGTCGGAGAGTTTCTAGCCGCACACCATAAATTTGCGGGCTACAAGCAAACAATTACTCTTTCTTTTTGTTCGGACGTATTTGTTTGTTTGTAGGCAGGCAGTACGTCTTTATATTTTTATAGGAGGTCTTACTTATGGTCTTAAGAAGATACGCTATATTAATAAAACAATTCAATGGTTTTTAGTGTACATATTAAGAGGGTCTTGATATGTATTTTTTATTACTTAGGAGGTAAAGAATATGAGTAAAGAGAAACCAATCGTTAGTATTGTGATGGGAAGTCGTAGTGATCTTCCTACCATGGAAGGATGCTTTCAACAGTTGAAGGAATTCGGAATTCCGTTTGAAGCTCATGCATTATCTGCACATCGTACACCAAATGAAGTCATTGCATTAGCAGAACAAGCACAAGAAAGAGGAATCAAAGTGATTATCTCTGCTGCTGGTGGAGCTGCCCACTTAGGTGGTGTCATCGCTAGTTCTACTACATTGCCAGTAATTGGTGTTCCAATTCAAACAAGCGCACTAGGTGGGATGGATTCTTTATTATCCACAGTTCAAATGCCTGGTGGAATTCCTGTAGCGACTGTTGCGATTGGAAAAGCAGGGGCTAAAAATGCGGCCATCTTAGCTGCTCAGATGTTAGCATTAAGCGATCCTGAAATGGCTGAAAAACTAGCTGCATTTAAAAAAGCGATGGCTGAAAAAGTTGTCAAAGACTCAGTGATTGAAGTGGAATAAGAAGGAGGACAATATGAACTATCGTGTTTACGTTAAAAAGAAAGAAGCATTTCGCGTAGAAGCGGATTCCTTATTTCATGAATTAAAACAAAACTTAAATCTAAACGAATTAACAGGTGTTGAATTATTCAACGTCTATGACATCTTCAATGGAGATGACCATGATGTTGAATTATTAAAAGCAAAAGTCTTATCTGAAAAAGTAACAGACGAAGTATTCGATACCATTGATCTTGAAGGAAAAACATTTATCGCTTTCGAATGTTTACCAGGTCAATATGATCAAAGAGCAGACAGTGCACAACAATGTTTAATGTTATTAAACAACAAACAAGACGTTGTGATCAAAAGCGGAAAAATCGTTATCCTTGATGGAAGCGTATCAGCAGACGAATTAGTAAGTGTTAAAAAATACTTAATCAACCCTGTTGAAATGAGAGAAAAAGATTTAACAGTTCTAGTTAATGATGAAGATGTTGAAATCGAAGCTGTTCCTGTATTAGAAGGATTTAGAGCATTAGATGAAGCTGGATTAGAAGCTTTACGTCAAGCGCAAGGATTAGCGATGACATTAGCTGACTTAAAACACGTTCAAAAATACTTCGTTGAAGAAGAAAAACGTGATTTAACATTAACAGAATTAAAAGTGTTAGATACATATTGGTCAGATCACTGCCGTCATACAACATTTGAAACCATTCTTCAAAATGTAAAATTTGATGCAGGATGCTTACAAGAAAACATCCAAAAAGCATATGACTTATACTTAGGTTTACGTGATCAAGTACATGGTGGTAAAAAAGTCATGACATTGATGGACATGGCTACAATCGCTGGTAAATACTTACGTAAAACTGGAAAATTAGATGACATGGAAGTCAGTGATGAAATCAATGCATGTTCTGTTGAAATCACCGTTGATGTTGATGGTGAAGATCAACAATGGTTATTGATGTTCAAAAACGAAACACACAACCACCCAACAGAAATCGAACCATTTGGTGGAGCTTCTACATGTATTGGTGGAGCAATTCGTGACCCATTGTCAGGAAGAAGTTATGTTTACCAAGCAATGCGTATTACAGGTGCTGGAGACATCACAAAAGATATTAAAGATACATTAGCAAATAAATTACCTCAGTCTCGTATCTCTAAAGGTGCAGCTGCTGGTTATTCTTCATACGGAAACCAAATTGGTTTAGCAACTACTTATGTAAAAGAAATCTTCAATGATGGATATGTTGCGAAACGTATGGAAGTTGGTGCTGTTGCAGGTGCTGCTCCAAAAGAAAACGTTGTTCGTAAAAAACCATGCCCAGGTGACATCGTTGTTTTAATCGGTGGAGCTACTGGTCGTGATGGTGTTGGTGGAGCAACTGGTTCAAGTAAAGAACACAACGATACTTCATTAACAAAATGTTCAAGTGAAGTACAAAAAGGAAACGCTCCAATCGAACGTAAATTACAACGTTTATTCCGTAACCCAGAAGCAACTCGTTTAATCAAAAAAGCAAACGACTTCGGTGCTGGTGGTGTCAGTGTTGCGGTTGGTGAATTAGCTGACGGATTAAACATTGAATTAGATAAAGTTCCAGTAAAATACAATGGTTTATCAGGAACAGAACTTGCAATCAGTGAATCACAAGAACGTATGGCTGTTTTAATTGAAGAAAAAGATTTCGAAGAATTCAAACAGTATGCATACAATGAAAACTTAGATGCTTGCATCGTTGCGAAAGTAACCGAAGAACCACGTTTAGTGATGCATTTCCAAGGAAAAGAAATCGTCAACATGTCACGTGCATTCTTAGATACAAACGGTGTTCGTGGATTACAAGATGTTGTGATCAAAGAAGGATTAACAGCTACTGACCCATTCCACAGCACAGTTAAAACAGTTGCAGAAGATTTACAACAACCAAACGTTGCATCTCAAATCGGTTTAGCTGAAATGTTCGATGCTTCTATCGGTAAATCAACTGTCTTAATGCCATTTGGTGGTAAATATCAATTAACTGAAACAGAAGGTAGTGTTCAAAAATTACCAGTATTCGGTTTCACAAATACAGCAAGTATTATGACTTATGGATATCATCCAGAAGTATCCTTATATTCTCCATATTTAGGAGCAAGCTATTCCGTTGTTGAAGCATTAGCAAGAGTAACTGCATTAGGTGCAAACTATGCTACATGTCGTTTAACAAACCAAGAATACTTCGAACGTCTACATGACAATCCTGAAAAATGGGGTAAACCAATGCAAGCATTGCTTGGATTGATCGAAGCAGAAATGGCATTCGAAACACCATCCATCGGTGGTAAAGACTCTATGTCAGGAACATTCAATGATATTAGTGTTCCACCAACATTGATCACATTTGCGGTAACAACTGAAAAAACAGATGCGATCATCTCTCCTGAATTCAAAGAAGCAGGACATCCAGTATACATGATCAAACATACACCAAAAGAAAACTATGTTCCTGATTATGAACAATTAAAAGCAAACTTCACAAGCATTCGTGAACATATCTTAAATAAAGATATCGTTTCAGCATCAACTGTAAAATTCGGTGGTATTGCGGAAAGCTTATGCAAAATGAGCTTTGGTAACAAAATTGGTGTGAAAGCTGAAACAGAAGAAAATGTATTTGATTTAAGCATCGGTACAATCATTGTGGAAGCTACAAAAGAAATCAATGATGAAGCCTTCGTATTAATCGGACACACAACGGATGAAAATACAATCTCAATCAATGATGAAACATTGACAATTGATGAAGCAATCGATGTATGGTGCAAACGTTACAACGATATCTATCCAATGACTGTTGATGCAGAAGGTAAAACAATCGAAACTCCTGAATACAACAGTGATGAAGTGAAGAAAGCAAGCAAAACATTCGATAAACCAAAAGTTATCATTCCAGTATTCCCTGGACAAAACTGTGAATACGATACAAAACAACAGTTTGAAAGAGCTGGTGCAGAAGTTGAAATCTATGTATTCAACAACTTAAACGTTGAAAGTATCGAACGTAGCTTAAAAGAATTAAGCGAAAAAATCGCAAGTGCTCAGATCTTAATGATCGTTGGTGGATTCTCTAGTGGAGATGAACCAGATGGTAGTGGTAAATTTATCGCTAACGTATTAAGCAACCCATTAGTAAATGATGCAGTTCAAACATTATTAAGCAATGATGGATTGATCTTAGGTATCTGTAATGGATTCCAAGCATTGATTAAGAGTGGATTGTTACCATACGGAAATATCGAAGGATTAAATGCTGGTTCACCAACATTATTCCGTAACAACATCAACCGCCACGTTTCACACATTGCATCTACAAAAGTAGCAAGCAACAAATCTCCATGGTTATCAAGCTTTAAACCTGGTGATTGCCACAGCATCGCAATGTCACATGGTGAAGGTAAATTCGTTGTTAGCGAAGAAGTTGCCAAAGAATTATTCGCAAATGGACAAGTTGCGACACAATATGTTGATTTAGATGGAAATCCTACAATGGATGGAGCTTACAACATCAATGGTTCTTACTATGCAATCGAAGGTATCACTTCTGCAGATGGAAGAATCTTAGGTAAGATGGGACATAGCGAACGTTATGAAGATGGATTATTCAAAAACATCGCTGGTAACAAGTTACAGAACATCTTCGAAAATGGTGTAAACTACTTTAAAAATAAATAATGAGAAAGGAATAAAAACTATGAGTCAAAAATATAGAGAAGCCGGTGTCGATTTAGAAGCTGGTTACGAATCCGTAAGATTAATCAAAAGCCATGTTGCACGTACTAAAGTATTAGGTGCAATCGATTCAATCGGTGCTTTTGGAGGAATGTTTGATCTTTCCTTATTAAACATGAAAGAACCTGTATTGGTATCTGGTACTGACGGTGTTGGTACAAAATTAATGATCGCATTCGAAATGGACAAACACGATACAATCGGTATCGATGCTGTTGCGATGTGCGTAAACGATGTATTGGTTCAAGGAGCTGCTCCAATCTTCTTCTTAGACTACTTAGCAGTTGGTAAAAACGAACCTACAAAAATTGAACAATTAGTAAAAGGTGTTGCCGATGGATGTGTACAATCTGAATGTGCATTAATCGGTGGAGAAACTGCAGAAATGCCTGATATGTATGATGTAAATCACTACGATATCGCTGGATTCTGCGTTGGTGCTGTAGATAAATGCAACTTATTAGATGGACAAAAAATCGAAGCTGGTAACGTATTAATCGGTTTACCAAGCTCTGGTGTTCACTCTAATGGTTTCTCATTAGTACGTAAAGTATTATTAAAAGATGCTGCTTTAGATCTTCATAAAGAATACGAAGAACTAGGTGGAGAAAAATTAGGAAACGTATTATTAACTCCAACAAAAATTTATGTAAAAGCAGTAAAACACTTACTTGGAAAAGTAGATATCAAAGGAATGTCACACATCACTGGTGGTGGATTCTACGAAAACGTGCCAAGAATGTTAAAAGATGGACAGGGTGCTACAATTGATTTATCAACTTACCCTCGTAAACCAATCTTTGACTTCATCGCAAAAACTGGAAACATCGAAACAAAAGAAATGTGCAATGTCTTCAATATGGGTATCGGATTCATCATGGCAGTTGATCCTGCAGATGTTGAAAAAGTACAATCCTTATTAAAAGAAATCAATGAAGAATCTTATGTCATTGGTGAAGTTACAAACAGCGGAAGCGTGGATATCAAATGGTAAACGTAGCAATCTTTGCGAGTGGTAACGGATCAAACTTTGAACGTCTTGTTACAGAGATGCAAAATGGTCACGTGGATCATGCAGATTGTAAAGTATTAATTATTGATAAAAAAGATGCGTATGCAAAAGAACGCGCAGCTCGTCTTGGGATCCCATGTGTGTATGTGGATCCTAAGGCATACGGTGGAAAAGAAGGTTATGAGACAGAAATCATGAAAACCTTAAACGAATACGATGTACAATTGATCGTATTGGCTGGTTACATGCGTTTTATCGGTAAGGTCTTATTAACGAACTATCCAAATCGCATTATCAATATTCATCCAGCATACTTACCAAACTTCCCAGGTGCACATGGTATCAAAGATGCCTTTGATGCAAAGGTTGACTTCACTGGAGTTACGGTACACTATGTTGATGAAGGTGTTGATACTGGACAAATCATTCATCAAGAAAAGATTCAAATTGACCCATCATGGGACTTAGAAACTTTAGAACAGCATGTACATGCAAAGGAATATGATATGTTCCCACGTGTGTTAAATGCGGTCGCAAAAGAATTAGATAAGTAAACAAAAAGAAAAGAAAGAGCGGTGGAATCATGAAAAGAGCATTAGTTAGCGTTTCTGATAAAACAAATCTTGTAGAATTCGTATCTGGTTTAGTTGAATTAGGATATGAAATCATCTCTACAGGTGGAACAAAACGTGTATTAGATGAGGCAGGATTGCCTACAATTGGAATTTCTGATGTAACAGGATTTCCAGAAATCATGGATGGACGTGTAAAAACATTACATCCAAATGTACATGGTGCATTATTATGTGTAAGAGATAACCCAAGTCATGTTGAACAAATCAAAGAATTAGGAATCGACTACATCGATTTAGTATGTGTAAACTTATACCCATTCAAAGAAACAGTTCAAAAACCTGGTGTATCACACGAAGAAATTATTGAAAACATCGATATCGGTGGACCAAGTATGTTACGTAGTGCTTCTAAAAACTATCGTTACATCCCAGTTTTAGTAGATCCTAGCGATTATGAAAAAGTATTAACAGAATTACGTGACAATGGTGAAACAAGCCTTGAAACAAGAGAATTATTAGCTGCCAAAGTATTCCGTCACACAGCGTCATACGATGCGATGATCGCTGAATACTTAACAGCAAAAACAGGTGAAAAATATCCTGAAAAATTAACCATCACATTTGATAAAGTACAGGATCTTCGTTATGGAGAAAACCCTCACCAAGAAGCTGCATTCTACAAAGGAATGAACCCTTCTTACTCTTTAGCAAATGCAAAACAGTTACACGGTAAAGAATTATCTTACAACAACATCCAAGATGGAAATGCTGCCATCGAAATCTTAAAAGACTTCGAAGGACAACCAGCTGTTGTTGCCTTAAAACACATGAACCCATGTGGAGTTGGTATCGGTGATACATTAGAAGCAGCTTGGGAAAAAGCATATGAAGCAGACCCAATCTCAATCTTTGGTGGAATCGTTGCGATGAACCAAACAGTAACCGTACCAGTTGCTGAAAAATTGGCAAACATCTTCTTAGAAATCATCATTGCTCCTGCATTTGAAGAAGAAGCATTCGCTATTCTTTCTAAGAAAAAGAACATTCGTTTAATGCAGTTAGATACTTCACTAGATGTAACAACAAAAGTGAAATATACAAACGTAAACGATGGTTTATTAGTTCAAGATATGGACCGTCATTCTTTAAATGAAGAAGAATTACGTTGTGTTACAAACCGTAAACCAACAGAAGAAGAAATGAAACAGTTATTATTTGCATGGAAAGTTGTAAAACATGTAAAATCTAACGCTATCGTATTGGTAAAAGACAATATGACAATCGGCGTTGGAGCTGGTCAGATGAACCGTGTTGGTGCTGCGAAGATTGCCATTGAACAAGCTGGAGAAAAAGCAAAAGGTTCTGTTATGAGCTCTGATGCATTCTTCCCAATGCCAGATACAGTAGAAGCTGCTGTTGAAGCTGGAATTACCGCAATCATTCAACCAGGTGGATCTATTAAAGATCAATTATCAATCGATGTATGTAACGAACATGGAATTGCCATGATCTATACAGGAATTCGTTCATTCAAACACTAAGATAAACAAAAAAGCAGATATCCATTCGATGTCTGCTTTTCTTATATAAAAAAAATAACCTTCAAGGTTATTTTTACATTACCGGACCTCTGGTTCTAATGACTCAAAGATAGGATCATTAAAGAAATCTACCATGGTAATGGATAAGCCATCACATACTTTCTTAACCGTTGATACCGTGGGGTTTTTACTTTTGCCTGACTTAATATTGTTTAAGGTTGACTGCGTAATACCACAAAGATTGCTCAACGCGTTTAAGGTGATGTTATGACTTCTACATAGGTCTAAAATCCGTTTTGATACAGCCTCTCCAATTGTCAAAGTAATCACTCCTTTTGCATTTTTATTTTACTAATCTTAATTACAAAAGGTTAACGTTATATAGTTAACCATATAAAAATATGAAACTTTTTTGTATACGATTACATAATTGTGTAAAAGTGTGATTTTTGAAATTGATTTTTTTATGATGTTTTGTATAATTAAAGCGTATGAAGGGTTAAAAGGAGTTACTATGAAAAAAGATACAGTATATATTACAGGACATAAGCATCCGGATTCTGACTCTGTCGTTTCAGCGATCGCATACGCTTCTTTTAAAAGAAGAAAAGGAATTCCAGCAGTTCCTTGTCGATTAGGGAAATTGAATGCGGAAACAAGCTATCTATTGGAGCGATTTGGGTTTGAGGAACCGATGCTTTTTGAAGATGCACGCGCAACATTGGATGAGGTGGATTTGGATGAACCATTCACAATCTCACCGGATACAACATTCTATGAAGCACTACAAGAAATGAATGCGCACAACAAACAATCCTTTGGTGTTGTCAATCAAAAGGGACAACTATTAGGAGTGATCAGTAAAAGTGATTTGGCTACCATCGGTTTAGGGGACACGGCGGTTGCCATCAATCTATTAAAAGAAACATCGATTGATAATATCTGTAAGACGATTAATGGACAGTTGGTGTATGATGATGCACAGGTTCATTTTAATGGGAAAATCAGTATTATCGCATTAACCGATACACGATTAGAAAACTATGACATCAAGGATCGTTTAGTTATTTTAGGAGACGATACCGATGCACAGATGACGGCGATTAAAAAGGGTGCTGCCATCTTAATCGTTGTATGGAGTGATCATATACATGAAGAAGTCATCGCCTTAGCGAAAGAACATCACTGTCCAATTATTATTAGTGGACATGGAACCATGAATACATCACGTTATCTATACTTCTCTCCATCCGTTCGTTTATTGATGACACGCAATGTCATCAGCTTTAACGTGGATGAGTTTGTGGAAGACGTTGGTAAGAAGATGTTAAAGACACGTTATCGTAGTTATCCAGTTGTTGATAACGATAATGTTTTAAAGGGATATATCTCTCGTTTCCATATCTTGGATACACACAATAAGAAGGTTATTCTTGTTGACCACAATGAATATTCTCAGTCTGTAAAGGGAATTGAGGTTGCGGAATTGTTAGAAGTTGTCGATCACCACCGTGTATGTGACATCATCACGTCAAGACCAATTTCCTTCCGTAATGAAATTATCGGAAGTACCGCATCCATCATTGCTTCCATGTATATGGAAAATCAGATGTCCATCGATCAAAATCTTGCGGGCTTAATGCTTGGTGCCATCTTATCGGATACACTAAAATTCCGTTCACCAACAACAACACCGAAAGATATTGGAATCGCAAAAACATTGGCAAGTATTGCCGGTGTGGATATTGATGAATTCGCAAAAGAGATGTTCAAGGTTAGTTCAAACATCAGTTCTAAGAGCGTCAGTGATTTGATTCGTCAGGATATCAAACGTTTTGAAATTGATGATCATGTCGTGATGATTGGACAGGTCATTGTATCGTCTGTATCCGAAGTAAAAGAAATTGAGGAAGAACTTCAAAAAGAACTTGCTTCCTTTACAAAATACAAGAACTTAGATCTATGTGTTTTAACCTTCACAAGTATTATGGAAAATGGTTCCATCTTCTATTCAGCAGGAGAAAAAGCACAGGCCATCTTTGATGCCTTCCCAAATGAAGAGGGAGAAAGCCATAGCTTCCATGAAGATGTATTATCAAGAAAAAATCAAATTGTTCCAACGCTATCAAGAGCGATGTTAAATTCCTTAGGATAAAAAGAAAAGAGCGTATCCATCACGATACACTCTTTTTTATATGAGTTATTTATGTTCTTTGATATAGGCATC
>SAMEA104404106__coassemble_655_pt1 | contig 33070 bp, 27 predicted proteins | sample SAMEA104404106__metabat2_high_PE_075 | metagenome-assembled genome bin SAMEA104404106 (sample SAMEA104404106) | Balaenoptera acutorostrata
AGATGTTTCATATCGCAATAAAGCTAAAATTTATTACTCTAAATTATTTCTTTTTTATTTTTTCTTTTACCCTTAAAAACATATAAAATTAACATCAAAACACTAAAACATCCCAATCCTCCTAAAAGGATTTGTAACTGTGAAATCTCTTTTTCAAACGATTGTTTTTCTTTGTTGTATGCATCTTGCGTAACCGCTGCTCCACCATCATAAAGTTGAAGGCTTTCTTTGGTTTTTTCATATTGATAATACACGCAATCACCTGCATCGTTCATAACATAAATCAATGCATAGTCTTTAAAGGCTGGATCATCAAAGGTCCATCCTGGTAATTTCTGTCCATCAATTTGAATCTCAGTAAACGTCATACCATCTCGTTTTTGAAGCTTCTTTGGTACATCGATCATTGCCACATTTTCACCAATTAATGCCATAGGGCGATAAATGGATGTCACTTTCATCTCTTTTGTATCATAGAAATAAAAGTCTTTTTGTTTTCCATTTTCCAAATACACTAGTGTCATATGCAAGGCATCATTTTCCCATGCTGGTACTTTATGATCGTCAATGGTAATTGTTGTTGAAGTAAATAGTTTTTTAGGTAGCGTTGTCGAGATGCGAGAAACGCCTAGTTTTTCTCCATTATAATCCACATAGACCAATGGAGTTTCATCTACATGAGCATGAATCGTATACGTTTTTTTCTTTCCATTTTGTGCCACACAAGTAATGGTAAACGTATTGTCTCCTGGCTTTAATTTCTTTGTTCCAGTACCCGTTACCTTTGCTTTTTTATCACTTGCTTTTGCGCTAATTTTTAATTCTTTGGCATCTTTTGGCAATTCCACTTTATAAGATGTTTTCTTTTTAGAAAATTTCGGAGATAAGCTTCCTTGAGAAATGGATAAGGATGATAACGTATTTACACCACTTAATACTTCTTCTTCATCTTCAACATCATTTACATCCACATCATCTTCAAAATCAGGTTCTAGGTTTGGACTAGGATTCGGATTTTGTTCTGGTCTTGGCTGTGGTTTTGGATTCACTGGTCGATTGATGACTTGCACACTACATGTACGATTCACATATACATCCTTTTCAGAGTTATAATCTGCAATCTCAGCACTTAACTGTACGGTTAAATAGCCTGGTGAAGATGCAGTTGCTGAATAATACAAGGTAGAATTATCAATAAAATCACTACTGTTTACTGCACCGCTTAAATCCACTCGTCCGGCACCACCATTAACGGATACCGTAAACGTAACTGTATCACCTACATAAACCGTATCTGCACTAGCCCAAATAGAAACACTTGCAGCCTTTACTTCCTTCACTGGTAAAACAACACTTGCCATAAAAATCGCAAGTACACACATTCCTTTTAATACTTTTACAATCGTTTTTCCCATTTCTTTCCTCCTTATCGTCCCATAATTTTATTCTTAATCACAACATAATCTGCGGGTGTAATCTTTCCGTCTTGATTCGCATCCGCAGCTTTTAATTCCTTCCCTTTTAATACTTTCGTCTGCATAATATGATTTTTTACTTTTACATAATCAGATGGCGTTAATTTTCCATCCTGATTCACGTCGCCAGGAAGAATCTTATCTGGCTTCGGTTTATCTTCTGGTTTTGGTTTCGGTTTTTCTTCCGGATTTGGTTTTGGCTTCTCTTCTGGAATTGTCTTACCACCCGTCACTTGAATCATTGTATCGGATGCAAGTACATATCCATAGTTATAAGATTCCTCATACAAACCAGATAATTGAGCAATCTGCGCTTGTGTTTTTCCTTCAAAACTATGTTTGCTTCGATCTGCTTCTAAAATACCATCCGTACGAATTTTATACCATGTTCCTTCGCTATTTGTTACCGTACCTAACACAAGGAATGGATACTGGTGAATCGCTTTATTTTCAGACTGTGCTGTACTATACAACAACTTACTAGATGATTTTGGATCTTTGCGAACATAATGATACAGATCACCTGTTTCCATCACAATGGTATACTTGTTACTATCTTTTTTCCCGGTGATATCTTCCAAATAATAACTCTGTGCAGCAGCTTTTTCACCCCAATATGGATCACTTGCATACTTTACATTCATACCACTCTGCTTATCACCAAGATGCGCACCATAATAGCGCCAATCCCATGGTTCTGCATATCCTAAAGAAACCCAGTTTTTTGCGAAATCATTGATACAAACACCGACGCTTGAAAATGTATCTGCCGATGTACCAGGACTTGTATCCACTGCATTTAATCCAAAAATATTATTTTTATTTTGTGCAATCGAACTATTTCCCCAAGCACTTTCGTTCGCCGCTAATCCAAAAATCAAGGAGGCGTTGACACCATACTTTTGTGCATTGATAAAATCTTTTCCGTGATTATACATCTTAGATGATGTATTGCTTGTTACTTGTGATACACGCTTATTCAAATCCGCAGCACTAAATGAGGTTTTTGAACGCATCGGTAAAAACTGATAATAATTATAGTAAGGTTTCGATGCATTTAATGCATGTGCATACGTATTTTCCATATAGTCCTTAATCATCGTCTCATAGCTTTGATAAAAATAGTGTCCATCAAAACTATAATAATCAACACCCTGTTTTAGATAAGAAGGTGCATTTCCAACACGTTGATCCGATGTCACATTTGGTGTAATAATACGATGGAAAAACTTTCCATTATTTACATAATAGTGAGACATACGCATATTTGATGTATATGGAACAATCGTAACATATGCAGCATCAACCATTGCGGTTACTCCTGCCATCTTAAACTTCACTTTTCCATTATAAGTCCCAAGATAGGCTGCATCTTGCGCATAGGATGCACTTGTATAACCCTCGATATTCGTTCCTACTTCATAATAGGGAATTGTAATCGATGTTGTTTTAAAATGTACAACCGATGGTTTTGTTGTCTTACGCAATACATCATCGGTATAAACACTGATATCGTAATCTTCATTTGTTGCATCAATTCCGTAATAGGATACATCCATTCCCTGTTCCATTTCCATAGAAATCTCAACGGCTTCCTCCATACTTTCATATTCTCCAACAGTATTTGCCCCTAAATCACTTTCTACCATGACATCATACGTTACATTTGGATCTACATCTTCTGGTAACGTAATATCATCATATGTATCTGTTGGGTTTGAATCTAAATAATATGTGTTTCCCTCTTCATCCATCTGCAAGAATAGTCCTGCTTGTTCAATATAGGAACTTGTTTCATTTGGAAATTCTGCAGCATCATCATATGCATAGAGTGAATTACGATGTCGGTCTATACCATATAGACCACTTATAAGCAACGCAATGCCCACTAGGCATATAATCCCTTTCTTTTTGTTCATATGTTGTCACCTCATCTAATCATAATATACTTTTAACTATACTATGCATAGTTAAAATTGTAAACCTGTGTAACCCCTTTCCAATCCAATTTCTAAAGTTAATTAATATCAAGTCTATAATTATATAGTTTTAAAATTTACTATCGGAAAAATATACCATTTTTTGATCTATTTTACACGTCTATCAATGTAAGCCCTTTAATATATATCACTCTATAACGTTTTCTATTTTTTCTAAAATATCTACATAATTTTAAAAAAATAGCTTGCATTTTATCTACTTAGATGATATTATGTTTAAGCAATTATGTGTAGTATTATACGGAAGGAGGTAAACGGTATGTCAAAAGTTTGTGAAATTACAGGTAAAGGACCTTTATCAGGTAATAAACGCTCTCACTCTATGCGTGCATCTCGTCGTAACTGGAATGTAAACTTACAGAAGGTTAAGGTCGTTGTTGATGGGAAACCTCAAACAATCCGTATTAGTGCTCGTGCATTAAAAACATTAAAAAACAAAAACGCTATCTAAGAGTGATTACTAAAAGCATCGAAAGATGCTTTTTTCTTTATGTAAAAGGGATATCCAAGTTGATATCCCTTTTTATATGCTTAGTTTTAAAAGAAAATACTATTTCCAATGAACTCCGCAAGAATTGAAGAACGAGGAATTGCCTTCGTATCTCCCTCAATAAAATAATCCATCAATTTACATAATCGATTTGCTTCTAAAAATTCATGATCTTCCTTTGGTACCTGCTTTAACAATGGTACAACAATGGATTTGATAACAGAGAGCTCATATACCATGGAAGAATTGAAAATGGCATCTGCTTGTTCCTGATATGGATAAATATACTTATTTTCTGCTTCTCTTACATTTTTCCAAAATTTGATCGTATTTCCAGCAGACCACCCGCGGAATTGATAATCTCGTGTAATTCTTCTTAGTAATCGATAATCACTCGTTGATACACGGTTGTGATCATCTAAATTCAAATGCGTTAATGCATTGATATAGATACGATATTTCGCATGATCTGGAATATAGGTACTCGTTTGTGGATTTAGTCCATGAATACCTTCAATAATTAATATGTCATCTTCCTTCATCAATAAAGGATCCTTCTTCCATTCTCGTTTCCCTGTTTTAAAATTATAATACGGCATCAGCGTCTCTTCATGATGCATTAACTTCAATAACGTCTCATTAAATAATTTTAAGTCAATAGCTTCTACAGAATCAAAGTCATAATTTCCATCTGGCAATTTCTTACAATCTTCTCGGTTCTTATAAAAATCGTCCATTGAAATTGCGATTGGTTGCTTACCATGTATTTTTAAATGAATGGCCAATCGTTTTGAAAAGGTTGTTTTTCCCGCAGAGCTTGGTCCAGCGATGAGTACAAACTTTGTATTCGGATGCTTTTCAACAATATCAACCGTAATTTCTTCTAATTTCTTCTCTGCCATGGTTTCACTCATTAAAACCAAATCATCCAATTGACCCTCTATGATTTTCTCATTTAACTGAGCCACTTCAGAAACACCGATGCATTTTCCCCATTCTTCAAATTCACGGAAGACGCGGAACATTTTTACTTGATTGACAAATACATCTTGGCTAGATAGCCAAATACCAGGCGCATAATATCGAATGGTAAAATGCGTGATATAGCTTGTATTTGGTAGGACAAGACCATAAAAGTAATCATACAGTCCATCCAATTGATAGACACTGCTTGTCTTACTCTCACGATTTTTTAACAATAGAGCCGTATTCTTCTTACCTAGTGAATCAAAAAAGCGTGCTGCTTCCTTTGTTTCCATCACCAATCGTTCGATTGGTAAATGCATGGATACAAGTTCCTTCATCACAGTATGAATGTTTTGTACTTCCTTAGGAGTAATGTAACGTTCCCCTTCTAACATGCAAAATAGACCATTGCTTAAGGCGTGCTCAATGGATACATGGACATGTGGATATAAGCGATGTACGGCAACAATAAATAAAAAACTTAACGTACGTTCATAAATCTGATGCCCAATTTCACTATTTTCATCAATCCATTCTAGTGTTCCATCTTCATCTAAGATCGAATCGATATGTTTTAAGTGACCATTAAAAACAATAGCATAAATCTGATGCTTTTTTTCAGGTGGTAATAAATCAGAAGCACGACAAGGCTGATGAAATGTTTTGACTTCTCCATCAATCATTATATTCATAAGGTTTCACTCCTTTTCTTTATAGGTTTCTTATACTTTCATTATAATTGAAAGATTTTTAAAACACAATTCTAAAGGAACGAAAAAAAACGACAGAAATTTCTGTCGTTAATCGTTTGCTTCCATCACAAGAATGCTACCCTGATGAACAATCAAGAGCGCTTCTTGATCTATAATCTCATTGCTGATAGTCAAAATATCCTTGGTTGTGAAATGACGATGGTCAAATGGATAGGCAAAGCCTTTCCCACTTACACAACAATCCTCTAATGCCAAGAATGAGAAATAGGTGTATTCTTTTGGTATTTTATATTCTCCTTGACGAAAACAACGAATGCGATTTTTATCATTCAAAAAGGTAATGGGATACTGGCGATGCATCAAAAGATACAAATTAGCCATCTCATGGTCCATACGACCACCCAAACATCCATATACTTCAAGATCGGTATAACCAAGTTCCAAGGCATAAAGAACCGCTTTTTCCGTGTCGGTTTCATCCTTATGTGTTGGTAAACAAGTTAATTGTAGACTATAACGTTGAATCAAGGAAAACTCATCTTGCGTGACGCTATCAAAATCTCCAATTGCTACCTTCATCTGAATTCCTTGCTTTGCACAGATATAGGCACCATGATCAACACCGATATAATCAACATCCTTTTGATATGGAACACTGGTTGTATAACCACAAACCAAAATTACTCTTGGCATAATAATGAATCAACTGCCTGGTGGATATCATGTTTGAATACATAGCTTCCTGCTACTAATGTATCACAACCTGCTTCAACCGCAAGTTTACCAGTTTGTGCATTGATTCCTCCATCAATTTCAACACGTACTTGTAAGCCTTCTTCATCAATACGTTGACGTAATGTACGTACTTTTTCTAATTGATCTTCCATGAATGATTGACCACCAAAACCTGGTTCTACACTCATGACTAAGAATAAATCCATTTCTTTTAAATAAGGTAATAAGTCGTCAATTGGTGTTTTTGGTTTCACACTAACACCCGCTTGTGCTCCTAATGCACGAATTTTACGACATAAATCGACACATTCTTCAACACCATTAACAGCCTCATAGTGGAAAGTTACTAAATCGGCACCAGCTTTCACAAAAATTGGCGCATACATCGCAGGATCACTAACCATAATATGTACATCCATAAACATATCAACCGCTTTTTTAAATCCTTTTAAGATGTCTGGTCCAAATGTAAGATTTGGTACAAAGTGACCATCCATGACATCAAAATGCATCCAAGCAGCGTTTGAAGAGTTTAATACTTCTAATTGTTCTGTAACATTTGCATAATCCAATGATAATACGGATGGTGAAATTACTAATTCTTGTCTCATAATCGTCCTCCTATAGAATTAATATTTAGGCTTTGCCTGTTGAATCATATGTACAATTTCTACATAGTGATCGTATCGTTCTTGATTGATCTGCCCTTCATTTACCGCTTCGGTAATGACGCAGTTTGGTTCTTTTAAATGAATGCAGTCATTAAATTTACATTGATGTAAATACGGTTTAAAGTCGGGAATGGATTCGGCTAATCGAATAATTTCCATATTCGTAAAATCCATAGATGAAAAGCCTGGTGTATCGGCCACCCATCCTCCTGCGATTTCATGCAGCTCACAATGGCGAGTCGTATGTTTTCCACGACCTAAGGCCTTACTAATGGTTTGCGTCTGTAGATGAAAGCTTGGGTCAATGCGATTTAACAAGGAGCTCTTACCAGCTCCACTCTGTCCTGTTAATACGCTGATTTTCCCTTTTAAGTGCGCAATTAAATCATCACTTGCATACCCTTCACCACTGACAAAAACATCATAACCACTATCTCTATAATCTTGTATCTTTTGATGAATTGGATCGGTTTCATCGATCAAATCCATCTTTGTAAAACACAGTACGGGTTTGATATTTGCATAACATACCGAAAAGATCAAACGATCCACAAGAACCGTTGAAAAGTCTGGATCTTTACAAGACATCACAATAATTGCTTGGTCCACATTTGCGATTGCTGGACGAATCAATTCATTGGTTCTTGGTAAAATTTTTTGAATCCCAATCTGAGAATCAAAATGTTGGATTTCGACAAGATCACCAACCACTGGTGGTTTTTTCTTGCGCAATTTTCCCATCGCAACGCATTGATGATGGATACCATCTTCATTGCGAACTTCGTACTGATTTGAAATAATTTTAACAATTCTTCCTTTTTCCATTAATAATAGTACAACGTGATCGTATTTGTTCCCTCTTGTGTATACCAGGTACCCTCTTCAGGATCACTTTTGACCACTACTCCTTCTTTTACATCTTCTTCATCCTCAGGACGTTCTAATTGAACCAATACTGGAATGATATCCTTTTTCTCTAATTCTTTTTTTACTTCTTCAACGCTACGGCCCTTAAAATCAATTAAAAACTCGACTTGTTTTGTGACCGTTACATAGATAGTTACCTGTTGTTGAGGATCAATTTCATCATTGACAGTTACACCTTCAAAGTCTAAAATCACGCCTGGTTTATAACCTGCGGTTTCCACTTCTTCTTTAATTTCAAGTGTAATGTTTGGCGCTGTTTCTGCTAGTTCCGCAACCAACTCATCATATTTATGATGAACGATATGATCTTCCTCTACAACATAATATGTACCATTTGATACCGTCAATGTAACTAGTTGACTATTTTTAATCGTTTTACCGACCTTTGGATACACACCAAATACATCTCCTGCATCGGTATCATCCGAAGTCTTTTCTTCGATTTTTATATTTTCTTCCTTAAAGCCAACGGTAACAAGAGCCTTTTTCGCATCTTCAACGCTCATCCCAATCACATTTGGAACCGCAATTTCTTTTACCGCAAAAAACATCACTAAAATGGTAACCAAGATTACCGACGCAACCGTTAAAATAATCGCAATGATCCAATTGCGTTTTTGATTATCCTTTTTCACTTTTTGTTTTGGCTTAATTTCTTCTTTTTCAACAACAGATTTCGTTGTCTTCTTCACTTCTTTTTTCTTCTCAGGTTTTCTTTCATCCATTGAAACAAAGGATGGATGTAGACTATCCGAAAATACCAATTTTTTTACATGTGCATTGGATGAGTCCAAGCAATGTTCTAAATCATACAACATCTCTTTTGTGCTCTGATAACGCAACGCACGATTTTTCACAGTCGCATGAATAATGATATTTTCAACGGATTGAGGCAAAGTAGGATTGAATTCACATACACTTGGTACTTCCTCATGTAGATGTTTCATTGCGATTTGGACTGGATTTTCTCCTTTAAACGGAACATTTCCCGTCAACAATTCATAAAATACAATTCCTAATGCGTAGATATCTACTTGATTGGTTGGAACTTCTCCCTTTGTAGTCTCTGGTGCAAGATAGTGTGCACTTCCTAATACCGCATCCGTCTGCGTCAACGATACAGAATCATGCGCAAGCGCAATCCCAAAGTCCGCAATTTTAACGGTTCCATCATCTTTTACCAAAACATTCTGTGGTTTGATATCACGATGAATAATATTATGCTCATGTGCATGTTGTACCGCACTTGTCAATTGAATCATGATATCAACGCTTTCTTCTTTGTTCAAAGCACCGCGTTGCGAGATCAATTGTTTTAAGGTTCTACCTCTTACATATTCCATTACGATGTAATGATGTCCTTCAAATTCACCAACATCATATACTTCTACCACGTTTGGATGAGATAGCTTGCTGACAGCACTTGCTTCTCGTTGAAAACGAAGCAAGGTAACTGGGTCTTTACTCAATTCACCACGTAAAACCTTAATCGCAACTTCACGATTTAAGATGGTATCTTCTGCCAAATAAACATCTGCCATCCCACCATCGCCAATGCTTTTTTTAATCACATAGCGTTTTGCGATGACATTTTTTACTTTATACATGTAATCAATCCCCCTTCCCTAATAAAATTACGCTGATATTGTCGTATCCTCCTGCTTCTAATGCACTACGAATTAACAAATCCGTTTTCGCCTGTAAATCACAGTCTGAACGAACAATTTCACAAATCTTCTCTTCCTTAACATAACCATGTAATCCATCGGAACAAATCAAAAGATAGTCATAATTTTCTTTGATCTTATTGACATCAATACGTACATGATTCCAAATTCCCAATGCATTGGTTAAGACATTGCGATTTGGATGATGCATCGCTTGTTCCATGGTAATCTTTCCACTTTTTAATAAATCTACAACATAAGAGTGATCTTCTGTTAAACACAAAAAATCATCTTGATAGAATCCATAGGTACGAGAATCCCCTACATTGAAAACATACGTTGATTCATTACAATGTAACACACCAACCATTGTTGTTCCCATTCCTTTGTATTCTTCACACTTTGTTGCCTGGGTAAAAATCAAATCATTCGCTTCACAAATCATGCCAGTCAACCACTGTTTGATTTCAAAATCACCTTTTCCCATAAAGGATGATTGTAGGAAACGATCCTTCATATGATTTGCTGCCATTTTACTCGCAACATCTCCTGCTCGTCCACCACCGATTCCATCGCAGACGATTCCTAAGATTGCATGTTCTTTATTTTCTGCTAAACAAATGCTATCCTGGTTATTTTTACGATGAAGTCCGATATGACTTTTCCCATAGTATCGCAAGTTATTTTCCCTGCCTTTCCTTTTCTTCTTTACGTAGATGTTTCACACGCAATTGTCCACATGCAGCATCGATATCTGCACCATGTTCTTTACGAATGGTACAACGGATACCCTCTTTCATCAACGCATCATAGAAGACCATTGCTTGTTCATGATCCACACCTTTAAATCCATTCTCATCTACCGCATTATAAGGAATTAAATTGACATAGGCATTTAAGCCACGTAATAACTTACCAAGTTGCTTCACATGTTCTTTTTGATCGTTTACACCACGTAATAAAATATATTCAAATGTTAAACGACGATTATTTTCAGAAGCATAGAAACGAATGGCTTTCATTAATTCTTCTAATGGATATGCGCGGTTAACAGGCATCAATTGATTACGAAGTTCATCATTTGGTGCATGTAGGGATACCGCAAGATTATACTGTGTATGCTCTTTGGCAAACTCATAAATCTTAGGCACGATTCCGCAAGTTGAAATTGTGATATGACGTGCTCCAATACCAAGTCCACGATCATGATTCACAGTACTTAAAAAATTCATCACGTTTTCATAGTTATCAAATGGTTCTCCAGTACCCATAACAACAATATGACTTAAACGATCACCAGTTGAGTCTAAGTCTTTTTGTACATATAAAATTTGAGAAACCATTTCTCCACTTGTTAAATTTCTTTTTTTCTTTGTTAGTCCACTCGCACAAAAAGCGCAGGCCATATTACAGCCTACCTGACTTGTGACACAGACACTTTTTCCATAATCAAATTGCATTAGAACACTTTCAATCAAAGATCCATCTTCTAATGCAAATAAATATTTTGTTGTTCCATCACTAGACACTTGTTTGTCTTTTAACGTAAGAGGTTTTAAAGAATAATTTGCTTTTAAAACTTCTCTTGTATCTTTACTAAGATCACTCATCTCATCGATGGATGTAACGCGTTTACGATACAACCACTGAAAGATCTGGTGTCCTCTAAACTTTTTCCATTCGTGTGACAGTGCTAATTCTGCCATCTGATCATAATTAAAATCATATAAACTTTTCATTTTATCACCAACCGTCTTTTATTTTAACATATATTATCATACCAACATATGCCTTTCGATTCTTTTTTTTTACTTTTCCTCTCTTTTTATTACTTTCTAATCGAGAATATGAAAAAAAAGGTCTTTCTTATCGAAAAACCTCTTTCTATCGCTATTTTCCACTAACCGCAATCGATGAGAACAGAATACTTGGTGTACCAACACCATTCATTCCCATTCGTAAATCATTTCCTACAGCTTCAATATGTTTCATCATTTCTAAGTAGTTACCAGCAATCGTAAATAAGTGAATTGGTTTTACAATCTTTCCATTTTCGACTAAGAACCCTTCGGATTGTAAAGAGAATTCGCAAGAGATTGGATTTAATCCTGCATGCAAACCATTTAATTCCGTAACGATAATTCCCTTTTCCATGCTCGCAATTAAATCTTGATAATCGCTCGTTCCATTTTCAATATAGAAGTTTGTAGGAGAAATTCCAACAGGTCCTCCATAGCCAGCTTTAAATCCATTTCCGGTTGTTGTGGTATTCATCAACATCGCGGATTTTGTATTGTGTAAATAGGTCTGAAGTACCCCATCTTTGACAACATCTTTCTTTTGACAAACGCTACCTTCATCATCAAATCCACAAGAATTTACACCTTCGTCCATGAATGGGTCATCCACGATGGTTACCTTTTCATCAAAGATCTGCGTATGCAATTTATCCTTTAAGATCGAAATGCCCTTATATGCATTTTCCCCATCATACAGTCCACATAGCGCAGAGAATAAAGAAGTCATTGCTTCACGCTTCATCAAAACTGGATAGGTACCACTTTCCACCATATCGGAATGTAATTTAGAAAGACCTAATTCGCATAGTTGTTTCGCAAAAGAAGAAACATCAAATGATTCTAAGCTTTTGAAATAGCGCCAATCAAAACAACTCTTTGTTTCCTCTCCATCCTTTAATAAGATGCTTGCATAAATAATGGAATTACTATCTTCATCCTGTACATCTAATCCTTTTGAATTAAAAATACTACGACTTCCAACACTTTCTGAATATCCCGTTTCCATGACTTGAGAAATAGCCGGATGCATTGTTTGTAATGTTTCATCCAATTCCTTCAATAAGGCAATTTTTTTATCATTATCCGTTTTTAATAATTCATTTTCTTTTCTAGTGATTTCTGGATAGGATGGTTGAGGTGCTTGAATATATACCTTGTCTTCGGAAGTGATGATGCGTGCATTTTCTTTCATCTGATTTAATACCACATCCATGTGTTCATCATCTACTTCTTCTAAAAAGACATTTCCCATTTTACCTTCATATAAACCACGCATCGCAATACCATCACAATCACTGATTGTATAAGAATCTACGTTTTGTTTGTATACTTCAATACTTGTAGAAGTGGAACGTTGTTCATAAATTTCAAATTGTTCAAAGCCTTGTTCTTTTGCGGCATCAATCCATTTTTGCTTATTCATGTTGTCCATCTCCTTCCTTACCACCAACAATCATGCTAGAAACTCGAATTGGTGGCTGTCCTACATCGGTAGGAATGCTTCCACTGCTTGCCCCGCACATTCCTTGTGCACGAGACAAATTATTCGCAACCATATCAATCTTCATCAAAACATCGGCACCATTTCCAATTAGCGTTGCACCCTTGACTGGTTTTACGATTTTTCCATCTTGAATCAAATATCCTTCACGCACGGAGAAGTTAAAATCACCTGTACTTGGATCCACACTACCTCCACCTAAGGATTTTGCATATAATCCATACGATGTTTTCGCAATCATATCTTCTAAGGTATCATTACCTGCAAGAATAAACGTATTGCTCATACGAGAGGTTGTTTCATATTTATAGGATTCTCTTCTTGAGCTTCCTGTACTTTCCATACCCATACGACGGCCATTTAAACGGTCGATCATATAGCTTTTTAAAATTCCATTTTCAATTAAGACACGACGTTGTTGGAAGTTTCCTTCATCATCGATATTTTCAGAACCCCAAGCATTTGGAATGGTACCATCATCCACCGCACTAACGCATGTACTTGCGATTTGTTGTCCTAATTTGTTACAGAAGACAGATTGTCCTTTTGCCACTGCACTTGCCTCTAAGGCATGTCCACAAGCTTCATGGAAGATGACCCCACCAAAGCCATTGTCAATGACAACACTCATCGTACCACTTGGACAATTATCTGCATAAAGCATCTTCATTGCGGCACGAGATGCCTCTTTTCCAATTTCTTCTGGAATGGCTTCTTCATAGAATTCCATACCCTTACTAGCACCTGGAGAACAGCTTCCTGTTTCATGCAAATCACCATCTTCCGCAATAACATTCATCCCTAAACGAGTATGAACACGAACATCTTGAATATAACGACCTTCACTATTTGCGATGGCAACATGTTGTTCTTCACCTAATAAAAAAGACATTGCCTTTGCGATATGTTCATCATAAGCAAGAGCTGCATCATTTGCACGTTTTAACAATGCTACTTTTTCATCCATTGGATATTCGCTTGGATAAAGACGAATCGGATGTCTATTTTCATAGGTTACCTCTGTTAACGTTACCTGATCAATGGTTTTTACATCATCAATTGCCATTGATAACTGTCTTGCCTTTTCAAGCAGATTTGCTTCACTTAGATCATTTGTATACGCATAAACAGATTCTAAACCATGATAAATTCGTAAACCAACACCTCTACGAACTCCACTATTTACATTTTCTACTTTTCCATTCAACATAGAAATAGAATTACGAATTGTTTTTTCTTCAAAGATTTCCGCAAAATCTCCTCCTGTTAAAAGAGCGGTAGCTAAAACCTTTTCTAATACTTTTATTTCTAACATAGTTTCACCTCGATACTTGTGATTATACTATCAAACAAATTGAAACGCAATCGATAGACAAAAAAATGGCTATCGCAAAGCTTCGACAACCACCTCTTTTAATATTTTCTTACGCCACCAACATATGTAGCACATACCTTGATATCTTTGATTGAATCAACCGCTACTTCCATTGGATTTTGATCAAGAATGACAAAGTCCGCAAGCATGCCCGCTTGAATCTTACCTTTTACATTCTCTTCAAACGATGCATGAGCACCTTCAATTGTAAAGGAATCCAATGCTTCCTGAACAGTCAATGCCTGTTCTGGTAAATATGGTCCAACATGATCGTGTAGAGTCGTTCTTGTGACTGCACACTGCATACCACCCAATACATTTGGCAATTCTACTGGGCAATCACTACCATTTGATGTATGCACATGATCATAAAGCGTTTTAAAATTATAACTTGTCTTAGCACGCTCTTTACCAACACGTTGTTCAACAATATGAATATCATAATCTAAGAAAATTGATTGAATATAAGCATGTAAATGTAATTCTTCAAATTTCTTTAATTGATCTGCACGCATGATTTGACAATGCACAATTCCATGACGATGATCTTCTCTTGGACATTCTTTTAATGCTTTCTCATATGCATATAAAATATCATCTAAAATTCCATCACCAATCGCATGAATCGCCACCTGCATCCCATGTTTATGCGCATAACCAACCATATCCACAAATTGTTGTCTTGTGAAAATAGGAATTCCTTGTGTGCTCGGATCATCCGCATAAGGAACACTCATATAAGCAGATCTTGCACCTAAGGATCCATCACCTAACATCTTTAATGGTCCAATTTTAAACCATTCATCGCCCCAACCCGTATTATAACCTTGATGGATGAATGCTTTTAAATCTTCTAAATTCAAGAATTGTGCTTGTTGATTAACACGTACACACATCTTTTTCTCTTCTGCTAATTCTAGATATGCTTGTAGGATATCACTGCTTGGAACATTGTTAAAAACAGGTAGATCATCGGTTTGACAAGAAGTAATTCCATAAGTATTTAATACGTTTGATGCATGAAGAATCATCTCTTTAATATCTTCTACGGTAAAAACTGGTAATTTTGAATACACTAAATCCATTGCATTTTCACGGAAAATACCAGTTGGTTCCCCATCTTCATCAACTTCATAGCGTCCACCCTCAACCTGAGGAGTCTTCTTGGTAACACCAATCAGTTCTAAAGCCTTACTATTGACAACACAAGTATGTCCACAAGTTCTTGTGATCACAATTGGATGCTTAGTGGATACCTTGTCTAAATCATAGCGATTAGGGAATCGTTTGACATCACTAAAATAATCATGATTCCATCCTCTTCCTCTTGCCCAAGTACCTTCTTTTAAATTTTTCTCTTGAATAAAATCTTTCATCGCATCAATCACAGACTGTAAAGAATCCGTATGTTTTGAAAGGTTTGCCATACTTAAAGAATAGCCAAAGTTGACTAAGTGCATGTGTGAATCATTAAAGCCTGCACAAACAAATTGATGGTGTAAATCAATGACTTCATCACCTTCTGTTTGTAGCTTTAACATCTCTTCTGTACTTCCCACTGCTAGAAAATGATCATCTTCAACAAGAAACGCTTCTTGATAAGGAAGTTTTCCCGTATAGACGTTTCCATTGATATATAATTGTCTCATTACAAATCACTCTTTTCTTTTTCTCTTCGTTTCTTTTCTTCATAGAATAGCGCAAAGTCTTGATCCACTTCACCCTGATTCATATAACGCGCTTTATAATCCTTTAATAATTTAAAATACGTTCCTGATAAAATTAACACTACAATGACGTTGATGAAGGTTGGAATTCCACTTGTGATATCAACCATAGTCCAAATACTCAAATCACCAACATGAATTAAATATAGAGTTAATAAGAATGGAGGAAGTGCATATAGATATTTAAAGACTGGTAATAACCAATTTTTAAGTTTTGTATGTTTCCCCGCTAAGTGACGTAATACCGCTTCATAATACGCATACCATCCACCGGATGTTGTGATGGTAAAGACAATCATGATAAATGTCATGAAGATTGTACCAAAAGAACCATAGCTCTTCGTAAATACATTTAAGGCTAAGGTCGCATTGGTTGCCCCAGATGTCCATTCACCAGTAATTAAAACACTGATAGCAGTTACGGTACAAACGATAAACGTATCGATGAATACTTCAAAAGAACCCCATAATCCTTGTTCAATTGGGTGTCTTGTCTTACTAGAAGCATGCACCATTGGACTTGTTCCCCAACCTGCTTCATTTGAATATACACTTCTTGCCATACCTGTTGAGATAGCCTTTGCTACCGTTGCACCTGCAAACCCACCAAAGGCCGCACTTCCTGTGAAGGCTTCTTGGAAGATTGCACCAATTGTTGGTAATAAGTTTTCAATATTTAAGAAAATGATAATAATTCCAAATAATAGATATGCGATACTCATCACTGGTACTAATTTTACAAAGATCTGACTTAGGTTTTTAACCCCTTTCCAAATCAATGCATACGTTAAGACAACCAATAATAAGGCTGCGATTTCTTGACGCATGTGTAAAGAACTTGCCAACACTTCAGATGTTGTAAAGTTAGAAGCACTAATAAAGAACGTAGAGAAGATCCCTAGACCAAACACGAAGGCTAAAGGAAGCCAGGCTTTTCCCCATTTGCGTTCTTCTCCTAATCCATATTCCATATAGTAAGTAGGTCCTCCATAAGGATTTCCTTCTTCATCCGTACGACGATAATAAACCGCAAGTGTTACTTCGACTTGTTTGATCAACATACCCATCAAAGCAGTCACCCACATCCAGAAAACAGCTCCAGGTCCACCGGCTGTTACCGCTGTAGCAACACCTGCAATGTTACCAAACCCAACGGAACCACCAACGGCAGTTGCTAGTGCTTCATAAGGACTTAGCATCCCTTCTTCTTGCTCCGCAGATTGATCTTTTCTTAGGATACAACCCAACGTTCTTTTAAAAATATACTTAATATGAACAACTTGAAAAAACTTCGAACGAACAGTTAAATAGATCCCTGTTGTGACGATGATTGCGATTAGTGGCGGTCCCCATAAAATGTCATAGGCTAGCCAATTAAAAAATTCTACCATTGATTTTCTCCCTCTTGTTTTCTATCCCATATTAATGCAACAAAAAAAGCAGCGACGGTTGATCTCTGCTTTAAAATAATCCCTAAAAAAGTATTATTGAATAGCGCCCCAACCTTGTGAATGGTGAGAGTATGTAGCCTATTGAACTACATCCCAACAGAATCCTTAGACAACTAGATTCTATTTCGGCGACAAACCCTTTCCCCACATCTCAAAGATTTTGTCAAATCTCCATGTGAATACTGATTTTTATCGCGCCTCTATTGCATGAATATTTAAACACGAACGTATAATACTATTTGTTGGTATGTTTCGTCAAGCTAATTTTGTATACTTTGTTGTAAAATGTAAAAAAAGAGTTATAACCATCTTGTGATTATAACTCTTTTGTCTATTTTAATAATCGGTCAACATTTTCCTTTAACATTTCTTCATTTAAGGCACCCGTAAATCCTTGTACTAAAGATAAATCCGCATCTAAGAAATATGTTGTTGGCAATGCATACACACCATACTTATAAGCTACATCCATATCGTTGTCGAAATAGATTGGGAATGTATAACCTGCTTGATCAATATATTCCGTTCCAATTTCCTGTGTTTCACGTTGCTGGTCAACCATATCAACCATCACAAAGTGAATATCATCTCCATACTTTTCATACATGGCTTGGAAATGAGGCATTTCTAGTTCACAGTTTCCACACCAGCTAGCCCAGAAGTTTAAGATCACTGGTTTTCCCTTTAAGGAATATAAAGTAACTTTTTCACCTTCACGATTATATACCGTAAAGTCCGGTGCATATACTTTTTCATCTTCTTGTACTTCTTCTTGTTGATTGCTTTGTGAAGATGGCATGTGATCCTTTGATAATTGTTTATATAAAATCATGGATACACTTAATAAAATAACCAAAGCGACAATTCCAATTACTAATTTTTTATTTTTCATAACGATGACCCCTTATCTTAAATAGTAAGCATTGCTAAAAGCTTTTGAAATAAACCAGTTACCATAAAGATACCGACAACAATTAAAATTGCACCAGAAATCTTTGTAAACCAGTCATAATGCTGTTTGATCCAGCGGAATGTAGAACCCAATTGTTCAATTAATACCGCACTGACCACAAACGGAATTCCAAGTCCCATAGAATAGACAAACAACATGATCATACCCTGTAGGGTAGATCCCTGTTGTGCTGCCATCATTAACGCAGAACCTAAAAATGCCCCAACACATGGAGTCCAACCGATGGAAAATACCATTCCAAATAAGAAGCTAGACCATAAAGTAGCACCTGATGAACGTCTTGTCCAAGATGCTTTTTTCGTACGATTTAAAATGGATATATGGAAAACGCCCATAAAATTCAACCCAAATAATATAACGATACATCCTGTCACAATGTTCACAATAGTCTGATGTTGGATAAATAAACGTCCCAATGTTCCCGCAAAGGATCCTAGTAAGATAAAAATAATCGTAAACCCTGCCACAAACGAACAGGCGTTCATCCAAGCTGGTTTGCTTTTTTCATCCCCTTGCTCACCTACAAAAAATGAAATGTAGATTGGCAACATCGGTAATAAACATGGGGATATGAATGTAATAATTCCTTCCAAAAATGAAATAAAATACTGCATAGAATCTCCTTTTCTGCATACTATACGCAATCTTTGTGTTCTAATATACTAAATTAATAGACATTCGTCAATTCCTTTACTTATAAAAAAACGAGATTTCTTATTCTGAAATCCCGTTTGCTTGTTTTTCTAATTTTGCCATGTAAAATCCATCACTTCCATACTGGAATGGAAAGATCGTTTCTTGTTTTACCAATGTAAATTCTGTATGTTGTTTTAAGAAGGCTTCTACCTGTTTTTCATTTTCTTTCTTATTTAAGGTACAAGTAGAATAAACAAGAATACCACCTGGTTTTACCATGGTGCATGCTTTTTCTAAAATAGCCTTTTGAATGGGGATGATGCCATCCATATCTTCACTCTTCATATGATATTTGATATCGCTTTTCCGTGCTAGAACCCCATATCCACTACATGGTACATCGCACAACACACGATCAAAGCTTGCTTCTTCTAAATCTGGTAAGATGGTTGCATCCATCACACGTGCATCCAAACACTGTAAACCTAAGCGTTTCGCTCCTTGTTTGATCAATTCCACGCGATGTTCATGAATATCGCCACAAATAATCGTTCCTTGATCTTGCATACGTTCTGCCATATGACAAGTCTTCGTTCCAGGTGCTGCACAGACATCTAGAATTCGTTCATTTGGTTTTGGATCAACACAGAAAGCAACCTGTTGACTGGCCTCATCCTGTATCGATACATATCCTTCTTGATACCATTTCGATGGAATTAAAGATGGACCATCATAATATAAAGAGGATGGACATGCACGTCCCTTTGAAAATAGAGAATCTGCCTTTAATAGCGTGTCACAATCGGTTTTCATCTGATTTACACGAACACATTGACGTCTTGTATCCATATTGCTTTCACAAATCTTTTTACAAACATCAAATCCATACTGTGCCTTCCACATGCGAACAAGCCATTCTGGATGAGATGTTTCAATCGCTAAACGCGCGACTTCCTCCTCAGGCAATGCTTTTTTACCACGCTTTAATACCGCATGTAAAATTGCATTCACAAATGCACCCTGTTTTTTACCACCCTGTTTTTTCGCTAATTCAACCATTTCATTGACAATCGCATAGTCCGGTAGACGATCGACAAAGAATAATTGAAAAACACTTAAATTCAACAATACCGCAACTTCTGGCTTCGGTGTACTTTTAACAAGATCATCCCATTGATAAGCACAATAACGATGATGTTGCAGCGTACCATAAATCAGTTGTGTCGCCAACGGTTGTTCTAAGGCATCCACACGCTGTAATTCTTTTCTTAAATATAAATTACTATAGGTATTGTGTAAACAGATTTGAATTAACGCTTGATAAGCAAATGTTCTTGCGTTCATAGAAGTCCTCTCTTTCTAAAGATTGCACGATAGCCAATGTAACAACTATACGTAATCATAAATCCAACGGCAGTATCACTTAAATAGTGAGCACCAGCCATCATTCTAGCAATTGGCATCAATAATACGATACCCCAAATAATGCTTCTTCTTAAAACCGATAATTTTTCAAAACGATTCTTTTTATATTCTAACAAACATAATATACTCGTAAAACATGTGGTATGTCCACTTGGAAATGAGAAATTTCCATTAAATCCCTGTATTTGATACCAAGGTGTGAATTGTTCGATTGAGACTAAATCTCGATAACGAATTCTTCCCCAACCTGTTTTTAAACAAATCGTAATACAGATACTTGTTACCAACACTAATGAAAAGAACACTAAAAAAGGTAATCGTTTCTCCAATTGTATTGGACTACAATTTTTCAGAATGAAATACATAATAAATAAGTACGCACCCGCAAGCACAAACAACATCAAAATGCGCAAGAAAGAGGAATCATAAATCCAATATTGTAACGCATCCGAAACAACGTAGAAACAAGCCGCATAGGCAAAAACCAAATACAACTTCTTCTGTTTTACAAAATACAACATCACAAGTGTAATTCCCACTACCGATAATAAGGGAATCAGCGTTAAACGCTCAAAAAAGGTGCTGATAATTGGCATCTTTTGATACAAGGAATGTGTTAATTGATAGTCATAGAAACTTCCAATTGCCAAAAAGATACAGGCAAATAAATAAGGAAGCATCATCTTGATTCGTTCTTTTTTCATACTCTACTCCATAATGACTGGACTAACATCAATATCCAGTTTCGATTTTGCTTTCGCAAGTAAATATTGATTATATACCTCAAAAGCATAGTCAGCTAATAATTTTTCATTCTTTCCTTTTATTAAAATACGTCTGCGATGCGCATCCTTTATTTTATGTAAAGTCGCTGGTCCTAAGACCTTGCAGTCATTTTTTTCTTTTAATAATCGAATTGCACGATTCACATCTTCTTCCACATACGCTTCATTTTTAGATGAAAAGATAAAGGAAATTAAGTATCGATAAGGCGGATATCCAGCTAAGTGCCGAAACTTCATCTCCTGTTGAAAGAAGGAGCGATAATCATGATGCATGGTACATTGGATGGCATAGTGTTGTTCATCATAAACTTGAATCATCACTTCCCCAAGCTTATCTCCACGTCCACTACGTCCACTAGCCTGTTCTAATAAATCATAGGTCATCTCTGCACTACGATAATCACTTCGATTTAGCATCGCATCACCATTGATAATACCAACCAGTGTTACATTTTCAAAGTCTAATCCCTTCGCAATCATCTGTGTACCCAATAAAATATCGGCTTGATGATTTCCAAACGCCTCCAACAACTGTTCATGACTGCATTTACGACCCGTCGTATCCGCATCCATACGAAGAATTCGCGCCTGTGGAAATTTCATTTGAACAAACTCTTCTAGTTTCTGTGTTCCTAACCCTAGATAACGCCAACTAGCCTGACCACAGGATGGACAATAGGCAGGTACCTGCATCGTTTCTCCACACGTATGGCATTTTAACACGTTTTCCTCTTTATGATAAGACATCGCAATCTCACAATGCGGACACAGCTGTACATATCCACATGAAATACAACGTAAAATCGGTGTATAACCACGACGATTTAATAATAAGATAACTTGTTCTTTCTTCTGCAAGCGATCATAAATCCCATCCAACAAGGCATTCGATAAGATATAATTCTCATTTTGTGCGATTGCTTTTCTCATATTGATCAACCGTATCGTTGGAAATTGTTCATTTATACGATCTTTTAATTCAATAAATGCATACTGCTTTTTATAGGCTCTAGCGTACGATTCTAAACTTGGTGTCGCACTGGCAAGCACCACTTTCGCATGATGATAGGTTGCACGCCAAATTGCGACATCCCTACAATGATAACGAGGAGTACTATCTTGTTTATAACTTGTATCATGCTCCTCATCTAAAATAATCAAGCCTACATGATCATAGGGCATAAAAATAGCACTTCTTGTCCCAACGACAATTTGAACCTTATGATTCTTTACTAATTTATATTGTTCATATTTTTCTTGTTCATTCAAACGTGAATGATAAATCGCTACCGCCTTACCAAAACGCGCCTTTACACGACTCACCATCTGCGGAGTAAGTCCAATCTCTGGAACTAATAAAATTACTTGTTTTCCTTCCTCCATCACGCGTTTTGCCAATTGTAAAAACACTTCCGTCTTTCCACTTCCCGTAACACCATGAAGTAAGGATACGGTCTGCTTTGTTTCCATTATTTTCGTGAGGGCTTCACTCTGTTGTTTTGTTAGCACCTTTTCTTCATCTCGAACTAAAACATCTTCTAATGTCGCTTTAGCCTCTTTTTGATATTCTTCTACAAAGCCTGCATCAATTAATTTTTTAGCACAGGTTTTATATTGTTGAATAAAAATTTTTCTTAGCATCGTTGTTGCTTCTTTTAATGCATCATAGGCAATTTTTTGTTTTGGTGTTAAGTTAGAAACTACTTGATCCGAAATTCTGACCCATGTTTCCATCTTTACTTTTGTAGCCGTAGAACTTGGTTTCATCTTTGCGGGCAACATACTTTGAAAACAACTAATACGTGGTGAAACATATTTTTTAGCCATCCATTCCGCTAAAGAAAACAGTTCTTCATTTAACAATGGTTCATAATCGATGACTTCTTCAATCTCTTTTAACTTGTAAGGATACTGCTTTGCTTCCTCTTCCGTAATTTCTTCACAAGACATCACAAATCCAAGAATGGAGGTTGTGTTAAATGGAACACGCACACGAACTCCACGCTGCACATGGTCTTGATGATATTGGTAAGTAAACGTATGATCCAAATGCAAGATTGGATGTTCAACAAATACATGTGCAATTTTCATAGGTAACCTCCTTGTTTTTTTCTTGTGTATTATACCATATCTTTTCAAAGCTTTTCTTCTACTATATAATAATACTATACATTCTATATAATACTACAATACATTATAGATGTATCAATAACAGAAAGGAACCTTTTTATGTGGACAAGAGAACAATTAAAAAATCGTTGTAAAGACGTCATGAAAGAAAACTATTGGATGATGTTTCTTGTTGCCATTATCGCTAGTCTTTTAGGTGCAACAAATGAATTCCATGTATCCATCCGCTCATCTGCAATTATCCAATTTTTTACAAGCTTCTTCTTTTTTCCATTTACACATCTGGATTTTTATGCCAATGATTATCTTGCATATACACTGATGATTAGTGTTGTATTGCTCTTTATAGGAATTATCCTATTGATTGTTTTTGTAATCAAAGCATTTTTATGCAATCCCATCCAATGTGGAATTTGTCATTTCTTCATTGAAAACAGAACGAGTAAACCATCCGTTAGTCTAGTATTTCAATATTTTTCTAACAACTATATGAATATAGTAAAAATCATGTTTTTAAAAGATATAAAAGTTGCCCTATGGTCAATCCTATTGATCATTCCTGGAATTATAAAATATTATGAATATCGCATGATTCCCTATATCTTAGCCAATCATCCTGATATTTCTACAAAAGAAGCATTTGCTCAATCCAAAGCAATGACCGCTTCTGAGAAATTTAATATCTTTGTATTGGATCTATCTTTCATTGGTTGGAGAATTTTAGGAAGTTTCATTATCATCGGAAATCTATTTGTAAACCCTTATTATGAAGGCGTACAAGCCGAATTATATGAAATAGTAAAACAAAAAGTATCTTATTAATGTTCATAAAGCCCTTAAAATGGGGCTTTTTTGTTATCTTGTAAAAAACTTTACAAAAAAAATTAAAAAAAGTGAAAAAAAGACTTGCATTTTCTGAATAATGTTATATAATAATGGAGCAAACAACGCAAGAGGCATTCGAAATGAATGAACCATGGTTCCATAGCCAAGTGGTAAGGCAATAGACTGCAACTCTGTGATCATCGGTTCAAATCCGATTGGAACCTCCATTTTATTTGGGGTAGTGGCGAAATAGGCAGACGCAACGGACTTAAAATCCGTTGGGAGTTAATCCCGTGCGGGTTCAAGTCCCGCCTTCCCCACCATTTAAAAAACAAACCTTGAAAAAGGTTTTTTTTTGCTTTCTTTAGACCTATCTGGTTCATTAATTTCATCCTGGCTAGTTTAACGTATGATGCTTCCTATAATCAAACCTTGATCGAAGCAAACGTGATCGACAGGAATCAAAAAACGATACAATTTCCCCCTTTAAATAACTTTTTAAAAAAAGTTAATTTTTTTTAAAAAAAGACTTGCATAATATAAATTAACATGGTAATATATATGGGCACTCAACGAAGAGCAAAAAACATTTGGGGTAGTGGCGAAATAGGCAGACGCAACGGACTTAAAATCCGTTGGGAGTTAATCCCGTGCGGGTTCAAGTCCCGCCTTCCCCACCATTTGATAAACGAACCATTCAGATGAATGGTTTTTTTATTTATATAGGTTTTCTTTACTTATAAATAGATTATAAATTGTATTGAAGCAACTCTTATTCTGTGCTAATATACAATTAGTTGAAAGGTCAACTAATTAGGTGAATACATATGAAAACAACGAATAACTTATCAATGGATATTTCTATCCTCTATCGTTGTGGTCAAAAGTATTACGATAAACAATTAGCGAATGTATCCATTACTGCTGGGCAACTTCCCTTTTTAATCCTCATCTATGAAAATGAGGGAATCAGTATGCAACAACTAGCAATGAAAGGTAGCTTCGATAAAGGAACCATCACAAAAACAATTACTCGTTTAGAAGCAGCCGGTTATGTATACTCAACACCTAGTGCTACGGATAAGCGAGTTCGTTTATTATATACGACTGATCAAACGAAAGATATTATCTCAAACATTTATTTGGTAAGACGAGAATGGTGGCATCGGATAACCGCCGATCTTAGCGAAGAAGAATGTAAAACCTTAGACACACTTCTTACAAAATTAACAAAGCAGGCTACACTTTATGATGCAATCCAACAAGAAGAACAAGTGAATATCTTTGGCTTACAAAAATTAACGCTTCTTGATTATCCAAACAAACTTGCAAGCACCATTTTTACCGGTGGTTGTAACATGCGTTGCCCATTTTGTCAAAATAAGGATCTTGTATTTTTAGATGAATCAACCACATCCATTCCAACGGATGAAGTCCTATCATTTTTAGAAAAGCGGACATCCGTTTTACAAGGTGTATGCATCAGTGGTGGTGAACCATTGATCAACCCACATCTTGATTCCTTTTTAATCGCCATCAAAAAACTCGGCTACAAAATTAAATTGGATACAAATGGAAGTTATCCAGACAAATTAAAAGATCTTGTTAATCGTAATCTCATCGATTATGTGGCAATGGATATTAAAAATTGTTTAGAAAAATATCCCGAAACGGTTTGGATTGAACAATTCGATACAGAACCAATTAAACAAACTGTCTCCTATTTACTAGAAGGGCATATTCCATATGAATTCCGAACCACTGTAGTAAAGGAATTTCATACGCTAGAGGACTTTACAAAGATTGCCCATTGGTTAAAGGGAGCAGACGCTTACTATCTACAACAATTCGTAGACAGTCCCTGTGTGATTCAAAAAGGCTTACACGCGTATCAAAAAGAGGACATGAATCACTTTTTAGAAGCGGTAACGCCCTACATCCCTCATGCAAAATTAAGAGGGTTATAAAGAAAGGATGAAATCGAATGTATCAAGTAGTTAAAAGAGATGGCAAAATCGCAGACTTTGACATCCATAAAATCAGTGTTGCGATTACACAAGCATTTGAATCCGTTCAACGAGACTATCATCCCGACATCATCGACTTGTTAGCACTTCGTGTGACTAGTCACTTTGAACCAAAAATCAAAGATCATCTCATTCAAGTCGAAGATATTCAAGATAGCGTAGAAGAAATTTTAATTCAAGCAGATTATGCAGATGTCGCAAAATCGTATATCTTATATAGAAAACAACGTGAAAAAATAAGAAATATGCGTTCAACCATCTTAGATTATAAAGATTTGGTTGATAGCTACGTAAAAGCTTTGGATTGGCGTGTAAAAGAAAATTCTACCGTTACCTATTCCGTAGGTGGTTTAATTTTAAATAACAGTGGTGCCATTACCGCAAATTATTGGTTATCCGAAATCTACGACCAGGAAATTGCACAAGCACATAAATCCTGTGATATTCACATTCATGATTTAAGCATGTTAACAGGATATTGTGCAGGTTGGTCTTTAAAACAACTCATTCAAGAAGGTCTCGGTGGTGTCGTTGGTAAAATCACTTCCAAACCTGCCGCTCACTTAGCGACCTTATGCAATCAAATGGTAAACTTCTTAGGAATCATGCAAAATGAATGGGCTGGTGCACAAGCCTTCTCATCCTTTGATACCTATTTAGCTCCATTTGTAAAAGTGGATCACTTAACCTACGATCAAGTAAAAAAATGTATCGAATCCTTTATCTATGGTGTTAATACACCAAGTCGTTGGGGTACACAAGCACCATTCTCCAATATTACACTGGATTGGATTGTACCTGCTGATCTAGCAGAGATGAATTGTATCGTTGGTGGTAAAGAACTTGCATTCAAATACAAAGATTGTAAAAAAGAGATGGATATGATCAACAAGGCATTTATTGAAGTCATGATTGAAGGAGATGCAAATGGACGTGGATTCCAATATCCAATTCCTACCTACTCTATCACATCCGATTTCGATTGGTCCGATACCGAAAACAATCGCCTATTATTTGAAATGACCGCAAAATATGGCACCCCATACTTCTCAAACTATGTAAATAGTGATATGGAGCCAAGCGATGTAAGAAGTATGTGTTGTCGTCTTCGTCTTGATCTTCGTGAATTAAGAAGAAAATCAGGTGGATATTTCGGTAGTGGTGAAAGTACCGGTTCCGTTGGTGTTGTCACAATCAACCTTCCAAGAATTGCCTATCTAGCCAAAAACAAGGAAGACTTCTATCAGCGTTTAGACCATCTCATGGACATCAGTGCTCGTTCCTTAAAAACAAAGAGAACCGTCATCACAAAACTATTGGATGAAGGATTATATCCTTATACAAAACGCTATTTAGGAACCTTTAACAATCACTTCTCTACCATTGGTTTAATCGGTATGAACGAAGTAGGATTAAATGCAAATTGGTTGCGTCATGATTTAACACATAAGGATACACAGGCTTTCGCAAAAGAAGTCTTAAACCATATGCGCAAACGTTTAGTCATCTATCAAGAACGCTATGGTGACTTATACAACTTAGAAGCAACACCTGCAGAATCTACAACCTATCGTTTGGCAAAACATGATAAAGAGCAGTATCCAAATATCATCACCGCAACAAAAAACGATGAAGTACCATACTATACAAATAGCTCCCATCTTCCAGTTGGCTATACCGATGATGTTTTCGATGCATTGGATGTGCAAGATGAGTTACAAACACTGTATACATCTGGAACCGTCTTCCACGCCTTTTTAGGAGAAAAATTACCAGACTGGAAAGCAGCCGCAAACCTAGTAAAAACAATTGCGACTAACTATAAACTTCCTTATTACACCATTTCTCCAACCTATTCAATCTGTGCCGATCATGGCTATTTAAATGGGGAACAATACACCTGTCCAATCTGTGGCAAGAAAACGGAAGTATGGAGTCGTATCACCGGTTATTATCGTCCAGTACAAAACTGGAATGAAGGTAAAACAGAGGAATTTAAAGAACGTAAAGAGTATAACGTAGCCCATTCTGTTCCACCTACAAAAACGACAGAAACAAAACCAGTTGTCAAAGAACCTGTTATCAAGCCAAAGCAAGATGCAGAATTATTACTCTTCACCACAAAAACTTGTCCAAACTGCAAGATTGCCAAATCATGGCTTGATGAAGCAAATATTCCCTACAAGACCATCCTTGCGGAGGAAGAACCAAAACTTGCTAGAAAATATCGTGTCATGTTAGCACCAACATTAATTCTTCTAACGGATGATGGTTATCAAAGCATTGTTACCTTGCCAAAAATCAAACCATTCATCGATTCTTATAAACAATAAGCAATGTCAAACGACATTGCTTTTTACTTCCTTTAAAGTTCTATATAAGCATAGTAATAAAGAGTAATTCGTGTTACAATCTTTTTATCACTTACAATTATTCACAACACTAGGAGGCGATTTGTATGTGGATTTTAACAATATGCATCATCGTTATGATAATCGTATTTCTTTGTTCCTATCTTATGTTTCATCTTATTTTTTATCGTCCAAAACGTTCCACAAAAGTGCCAAGTTTCTATCTTGATTCCCCGCATTATAAAGTTTCACGGGCAGGTATGGCCATCATGGATACCCTACCCTGCAAGCATCCATCCATCACATCCTTTGACGGTCTAAAACTAGAGGCATACTTTTATCCTGCAAAACAAGATCAGAAACGCTTTGTCTTAGGAATCCACGGCTATCGCTCCTACGCAAGACCTGAATACGGTCCTTATATTGAATTCTATCGTTCTTTAGGATTCCATATGTTGTTACCAAATGATCGTGCACATGCACCAAGCGAGGGCTCTTATATTGGATTTGGAGTACTTGATCGTCTGGATTGTATCGCCTGGGCACAATACTTAGTCGATACATATGGTGAAGATATTGAAATTATTCTTCATGGTGTATCCATGGGAGCTGCAACCGTTTTGGCTGCATCTGGTGAGCAATCTCTTCCAAAACAAGTCATCGGCATCGTCGCTGATTGTGGGTTTACCAGTCCATGGGATGCCATCTCTTATCAATTAAAACATGGCATGCATATTCCCGTTTACCCCTTTCTTCCAATCTGTGAAAAGATTTGTAAATATCATGCAGGATTTGATTTGCACCAATTTGCTGCCATTGATCAAGTCAAAAAGGCAACAACACCCATTCTATTTGTACAAGGTGGAAGGGATAAAATGGTTCCCGCCTTCATGGTACAACAACTATATGATGCCTGTGCATCTAGAAAACAGTTACTTATGATTGAAGATGCAGGCCATGCCGAAAGCATCGCCTTAGCTCCAGAAGCCTATCACCAAGCCATTCTTTCATTCTTTCATATTTTAGGATAACGAAAAGTCGTATTAACGGCTTTTTTTATTGTTTTGTTTGTTGATATGGTAAATAGGAATCCACATTTCCCTGAATGAGTTGTACAACAATTGGCAAAACCATCTCTTTTTGATACGAGTATTCATGAAACATCGTTAAAAATGTGGCTTCGATTTCAATACGAAGAGAAATTTTTAATAATGTATTATTCCATCCATATGGTTGTAAATCTGTTAAAATTTCTCCCTTTGCATCCTGTATATTCTTAATCCGTATTGGGATTTTTGGGCCCTTGTTACTCAGCCAATAGATCTTTGTAAAGAGACCAAGAGGCACTTCGTACAAAAATCCCTGATCTTCTTGAACCTCTAATCGCAAGCGTTCATCTAGAATTGTTAGTGTATCATATACGATTTGATTTAACTGAACCGTATCATATGTTAAACTGGCCTGATCTTCCATAATAGGATCAATGGTATAAAGGCTTTTAATGTCACTTAGACACTCACTTACCACTTCCTTTGTGATTCCATGTAAACTGAAACTAAGACGTTGTTTTGCAATCGCAGTCAACTGTGGTTCCATATAGGCCTGTATCCAAAGGATGATGCGAAAGAACAAAAAGAAACAACCGACAATAAGAAGAAACGCTCTATAACGTCTCTTTTTTACGATTGTTCTCACAACAAACCACCGCATCCTCAATCTGCATGCCGATGCGTACCCCATATGCATATGCCTTCTTGTTGCAGGATAAAACAACTGCAGATACTACATCCTGTCCAGTAAGCTGTCTTTCACATTGTATAACCGCAACCTCTATATCGTCAAAATAGGGTGGATAAAACATGGATTCTAAAACAATGGTATGGGTGGATGTCAATATATGAATGGGTAACTTAGGTAATTTTACCGTCATGGATAAAAAATGAAATTGTTGAATCGTGATACGATGGACTGCAATCATGAACATTCCTCCTATTATCTAGCATATGATAGAAAGAGAAAATGTTGCTTCCTAAAAAAAAGAGATCAACGCGTGATCTCTAAATAATTTTATAATTCATCTAAGAAGTCAAAACGATCCAAGGTATTACTGTCCGAAATAACGACCAAGTGATCCTGTGCCTCAATACAGTATTCAGAATCTGGACAAACGTTTAAGTGTTCTTCTAAATAGCCACGAATACCAACAACGTTAATTCCATATTTTCTACGTAGATCCAATTCAATCAAGGATTTACCAATCCATTGTTTTGGTGTTGGAATTTCAACAATACTGTATTCCTTATCCAAGTCAACAATATCGATGATATTTTTACCCAATACGCTTTTTGCGACTTGTTCACCCATTTCTTTTTCTGGACGAACAACCTTATTTGCCCCAAGCTCAATAAAGATTTGCATAAAGCGTTTATTTTTTGCCTTAGCGACAATGTAAGGAACACCAAGTTCTTTTAGGTTGATGATTCCCATAACGCTTTCTTCCAAGTGATTTCCCATACAGATGATGGCAACATCACAATCGTGCACACCTGCAGCCTTTAATTGTTCTACATCGGTAATATCACATTGAATGGCTTGTGTAACAATATCTGCCATACGATTGACACATTTAATATCGCTGTCTAAAGCAATCACATCACAATTGTATTTGCTCAACGTTTTCGCAACGGTAGAACCAAAGATTCCTAAACCTAATACCGCATATTGACGGTCTCTGTAATTTTTCATATTTGCACCTCTTAACCTACGATAATATTTCCATCTGGATAGGATACTTTTTCACTGCGATCCAAACCAGGTTTTGGTCTAGTTAAGGATAGAATCAAGGTAGAAATACCGATTCTTCCAACATACATCAACCAGATAATCACCAATTTACCACCGACTCCTAAAGAAGTCGTAATTCCTAATGTAGCTCCTACGGTTGCCATCGCACTACCAGCTTCAAAGGCAAGGGCTAAAAAGGATTGTTGTTCAAAGATATTCAAGAAGAAAATTCCTGTTAATAATGTAACGAAATTGATAAAGAAGATTCCCATGGCACGAATAATAATCCCATTTCCAACTGTTCTTCTTAATACAACCGTCTTTTCTCTTCCTTTTAATACATTGAACATATAGATAACCAAGACCGCAAATGTAGTTGTCTTAATACCACCTGCAGTACCACCTGGTGAACCACCGATAAACATAACGCCAATCATCAATAAATCGGTCGCACTATGAAGACCTCCATAATTGACGGTAGAGAATCCCGCTGTACGTAAGGCAATGGATTCAAATAAACAAGTCATGCTCTTTTCAAAGATATTAAAGTTTCCAATCGTTTCTGGATTGTTGAATTCTAGCATCAAGATGATCGCTGCTGGAATAAAGATCAACAATACCGTTACAACCAAGACAACCTTTGTATGTAAGGATAAGGATTGTTTAAACTTATGGAATGTAATTTCTTTTTTTACAAATGGTTGAATCTTATCTCGAATATCAAACCATACCGCAAACCCGATACCACCAAGGATGATCAAAGCCATGATGGTAAAGCACATCAATGGGTCATGAACATACCCTTGTAAACTAATGGAACCTAAGGTATCAAAACCCGCATTACAGAAGGCAGAAACCGATAAGAAGATTGCTTTAAAGCCACCATCGATCAAGCCATATGCAGGGATCATACGAAATGCGATTAACACCGCTCCTACCGATTCAAAAAACAAGGTGTAATACAAAATATCCAATAAGAACTTTTTCATATTCACCACATGATCCTGATTCAGCATTTCCTTCATAACGATTTTTTCATTCATGGATAACCGATTTCGAATAATCAATACAAACACCGCCATGAATGTCATCAGACCTAGCCCACCAATTTGGATGAGCAGCAAGATCACAACCTGTCCAAAGATATTGAATGTATCCGCAACGGTAACCGTGGATAACCCCGTTACACAGGTTGCACTCGTCGATATAAACAATGCATCCAATGGACTAAAAAACTTTCCATTCTTTGTAGAAATCGGTAACATCAACAACAACGCTCCCGTTAAAATAACCAAAAGAAAACTTGCGGCAATTTTCTGGGCTGGAGACATCTTTTTAAAATTCAGTACCGAATGAATAAGATTTGTCATACTTCTACCTTACCCTTTCCCCTTCATCTTAATACAATATTAACACTAATCATGATATATTTACTCTATCTTTATAACATAGGTATCATATTCATTTTACACGTTTCTACAATTTTTACAACACTTGAAAGGAACAATTTATTATATTTTTTCTTCCAATTCCAGAAAAACAAAAAAAGCCCATCCACTGGATGAGCTTTAGCGTTCCTATATTGATTAGTAGTTTTCTTTACGTACTTCAAAGAATGATTGTGGGTGGTTACATAC
>SAMEA104404106__coassemble_659_pt1 | contig 32978 bp, 25 predicted proteins | sample SAMEA104404106__metabat2_high_PE_075 | metagenome-assembled genome bin SAMEA104404106 (sample SAMEA104404106) | Balaenoptera acutorostrata
GTGGTGGAGACTCAGCTGCTGCTGCTAAACAATTAGGATACGCTGACAAATTCTCACACGTATCAACTGGTGGTGGAGCATCACTAGAATATATGGAAGGTAAAACATTACCTGGTATTGCAATTATTAGCGAAAAATAAGGAGAATTAAATAAAATGAGAAAACCTATTATTGTTGGAAACTGGAAAATGAATAAAAACAACGCTGAAACAAAAGCTTTCTTCGAAGCTGTTGACGGTGTTGCTGCTAGCGAAAACGCTACTTATGGAATCGGATGTCCATTTACTGATTTAAGAACTGCATTAGACGGAGCTAAAAACTTAATCGTTGCTGCTGAAAACTGCCACTTCGAAGATGCTGGAGCTTTCACTGGTGAAGTATCTGTTCCTATGTTACAAGAAATGGGAGTTAAATACTGCATCATCGGTCACTCAGAACGTCGTGCAATGTTCGGAGATACTGACGAAACAGTTAACAAAAAAGCAAAACGTTTAATCGATGCTGACATCACTCCAATCTTATGTATTGGTGAAACAGAAGCTCAATACGATGCTGGAGAAACTGAAAAAGTTATCCGTGAACAATTAACTGGATCATTAGCTAACTTATGTCCAAAATGTGTAGCTAACATCGTTATTGCTTACGAACCAATCTGGGCTATCGGTACTGGAAAATCAGCTACTAAAGAAGATGCTCAAAACTGCTGTGCAATCGTACGTGACCAAATTCGTGTTATGTATGGTGATGACGCTGCTAACAGTGTTCGTGTACAATATGGTGGATCTGTTAAACCTAACAACATCGTTGAATACATGGCTTGCCCAGATATCGATGGTGCTTTAATTGGTGGTGCTAGCTTAAAAGAAGATAGCTTCATCGAAATCATCGAAAAAACAAAATAGTTTAATCGAAACATTATAGAAGTGGAGAAATCCACTTCTTTTTTTGTGCTCTAAAATTTATTCTATGAATCTTTATAGAAATAAATCAAAGTTTAAGATAACTGAATTTTTTATTTCGTTAAATAATTATAAAAAGTAAGCGGTTTTTCTTACATGAAGAGGTCATTTTATGATATATTTAACATAATAAAGGAGGTCAAAAATATGTATAAACTTATGAAAGTAGTATTAAGTTTTTGCATGGTGTTTTCAATGGTATTAGGGAATCTTCCATTTGTACAACCAGTTAGCGCAAAGGTTGTGAAAACAAATGTTGCTCCACAGGCAACCTTTACAGTTGAAAACAACGATGAGGGAAAAGGTGCTTTAAATGATAAAGACCCAAACTCAGACTGGCAGTATAAACAAGCGTTTAAAGATATTGCCAATAAGACCATTACGATCAAAGCCAAATTAGAGACTGGATCCATGGTTAATGAAGTAAAAGTATATTTAGGATCAAGTGATTGGACAGATACACAGGTTGATGTTCAAGTTACGTATGCACAAAATGGTATCACAAGTGATATGATTGCATTCGGTAACAAACAGACAGCAACATTAGGTAGTACGGTTACCATCACACAGGAACAAGCGGTTTCTGCAAGTGATGTTTATGTAACAATCAGTAACCCTACCTTCTTACCAGGTGCAACACATACTGATTTCACATTATGGCCATCAGTCAATGAAATTGAAATCTATGCAATGCAAGATGTGAAATTGTCTGACTACAACAACATCGCGAATCAGGCAACCATCACAACGGATGGAAGAGAAAGTGCAACCGATGGTAGTGCAAACCTAGTGGATAACAATCCAGCTACCTTGTACAAATTCCACGATGCACAATTAACAGAAGAAAAATATGTACTTTTAACTTTTGATCAAGTACGTAATATCGATGCTGCATCCATCATGTTTGAACATGTAGATACAGAACCTTATGATTACAAATTCGTATTTAGTATCAAGGGTATTAAGGAAGATAACAGTGAAGTTTTATTAGTCGATCACCAAATGGGAAATCGTACGGATAAATTTGAACTTGATTATCAATTCACAGAAGGTGCTTATAAAGCCATCAAAGTGATTATGCATGAAACAACAAACAATGTTGGAAACAAGATTGGTTGGCCAGCTATTGCCGAATTCAAAGTGTATGGTAGTGAAGTGGAAGTAACGGATGATGAAAGTATCGCATTCAGAAAACCAGTTCATACAAATATGAATCGTCAAGTAGCAAGCAACATCGTTGATGGAAGCACAAAGAGTGCTTGGTCTGCAAACTTATATCCATCTTATGCCGATATTGATTTACAAGCAAACTATTACTTAGATGAAATTCAAGTCTTTACACCAGCAGATGGATATTCACAATATACAATCTATACAAGTATGGATGGACGTGACTTCACAAAACTTGCTGAAAAAACAAGTACAGAAGTATGTGGAGAAAAAGGAGAATCTTATCCTGCAAATGGTGTGGAAGCACGTTATGTACGTGTGTATGTTACTTATCATTCTGCAAATGCAAATACGGTATTAAATGAAGTGCGTGTATTAGGAAAACCTTCCAATACAGAAGTTCAAGAACTTCCAGCAATCAATGTGAAACCATATGATCAAACAGAATATGCAACTATGACATATACAGAACAAGATACCATCAATGAAGTATTAGGAATTGTAGAACGTCGTTTAGGTGCACAATACAAAGATTGGTTTACATTTGAAGTTGCAGCACCTGCTGCAAATGGTTATGACTATTTTGAAATCAGTAGCCAAAATGGTAAAGTACATATCAAAGGAAACGATGGTGTGTCTTTGGCAACTGGATTAAACTACTATTTAAAATATGACTGCAACGTAAATATTTCACAGGTTGGTGATCAAGTCACAATGCCTAGTGAAATCAAATTGCCTGCACAGCCAGTTCGTAAAGAAACAAAAGCGAAAGTACGTTATGCCTATAACTATTGTACCTTATCTTATTCTATGCCTTTCTATGGAGAAAAAGAATGGCGTGATGAATTGGATTGGTTAGCATTAAATGGTGTGAACGTTGTCTTAGATGCGACAGCACAAGAAGAAGTATGGCGTCGTTTCTTAGGTAAACTTGGTTATTCACATGCCGATAGTAAAGACTTCATCGCAGGTCCTGCTTACTATGCATGGGCATATATGGCTAACCTTTCAGGATTTGGTGGACCAGTTCATGATTCATGGTTTGAAGATCGTACAGAATTAGCACGTAAAAATCATGTATCGATGCGTAAATTAGGTATGGAACCAGTTCTTCAAGGATATAGTGGAATGATTCCAAATGATTTAGCAGAACATGATGCGGCTGCCGCAAAAGACATTATCAAACAAGGTACTTGGTGTTCCTTCCAACGTCCTGATATGTTAAAGACAGATACAGCTACTTATCAACGTTATGCAGATTTATTCTACCAAGCACAAAAAGAAGTGTATGGAGATGCAACTTACTTTGCGACTGACCCATTCCATGAAGGTGGAAACACTGGTGGTATGAGTCCTAGAGTCATTGCGAAAGAAGTTGTGGAAACCATGATGAAACACAATGGTAACGATTCTGTTTGGATCATCCAATCTTGGCAAGGAAATCCAACAAGTGAATTGTTAGCAGGACTTGAAGGTCACAAAGAAAATGCATTAGTCTTAGACTTATATGCAGAAAAAACTCCTCACTATAATGAATATGGTGGAGGTTCTTATGGATACCATGCAGAATTTGATGGTACTCCATGGGCATTCTGTATGTTAAATAACTTTGGTGGTCGTTTAGGATTACACGGTCACTTAGATAATTTAGCAAACAATGTGCCAGAAGTATTCAATACGCAACAACACATCGCAGGTATTGGTATTACACCAGAAGCAAGTGTAAACAATCCATTATTATACGATTATTTCTTTGAAATCATTTGGCAAGATGATGCCGATCATATGAAGGTTGTGGAATTAGACCCATGGTTAGAAGATTACGCAACTCGTCGTTATGGTGCCGTTAGCAAATCTAGTCAAGATGCATTAAAGATTTTAAAAGAAACTGTATATAAAGCATCTTTAAATAACCGTGGACAAGGTGCTCCAGAATCTGTTGTGAATGCACGCCCTCGTTTTGATATCAACGCTGCATCTACATGGGGTAACTCCGTCATCGGTTATGACAAAGCAGAATTAGAAGAAGCAGCTCGCTTATTATTAGAGGATTATGAAACATTAAAAGGTAGCGAAGGATATCGTTATGATGTCGCAACTGTTTTACAACAGGTATTAAGTAATACCGCACAAAATCAATTGCGTGTTATGAAAGCAAGCTACAACAAAGGCGATTTACAACAATTCCAAGAAGAAAGTTCTAAATTCTTAGCAATTATCGATAACATGGAAAAAGTAACAAGCACAAGTAAATACTACATGCTTGGAAACTGGGTAAATCAAGCAAAACGTTTGGCTACTAATGCCGATGACTTTGCGAAAGATGTCTATGAATTAAATGCGAAAGCCTTAGTTACCACTTGGGGTTCTATCAATCAAGCAAATGGTGGTGGATTAAGTGATTACTCAAACCGTCAATGGGCTGGATTATTAAATGACTTCTATAAAGGACGTTGGCAGATCTTTATCGACAATCGTATTAAAGAGTTACAAGGTCAATCCGCAACCGATCCAAATTGGTTTGTATGGGAATGGACTTGGGCTAGAGGAAAAGATGAATACTCCGATACTCCAGTTGAACGTGATTTAAAAGCAATCGGAGAAGACATTTTAACAAACTTCAGCTCTTTCAATCCAGCAAGCAAAGCGGATCACGATATTCCATTGGATGGAATTACGGTGACAACAGGAAGTTATCAACCAAACAATCCAACAGAGGGAGATCCTCGATTTGTATTGGATAACAATCCAGATACAATCTGGCATACGAATTGGGCTGGTTCTCCTCGTGAACAACATTATCTAGAATTCACATTACCAGAAAAGACGATGATTAGTGCGATCCGTTACTTACCACGTGGTGGTGGAAATGGTTCCATCAAAGCATATCGTGTATTGGTTCGTGAAAATGAAACAGACGAATGGACAGTTGCGATTGCCAATGGTCAATTGGATTACGCAAATGCAGAATGGCAGATTCTTCCATTCGATGGTAATAAAGAATACAATGCAAAACAAGTTCGTTTTGAAGTAACCGATGCATATTCTACAAGCAGTACATTATTTGCAGCTGCTCGTGAAATTCGCTTCATGGAAAGTAAATTAGCTGATTTAACACAAACAATCGCTAAAGCCGATACCTATAAAGAAGTTGAATATACAAAAGCAAGTTTTGATGCATTTAAAGAAGTATTAACTCGTGCAAAAGCCATGACAAGTGAAAAAACACAGGCTGAAATTGATGCGATGAATACGGATTTAAACAATGCGATGAAAGCATTAGTAAAACGTGGAGATACCAAAGCTCTACAAACATTAGTTGCCGAAAATGAAAACCGTGTTCGCAGTGACTACGCAGTCAGTGATGAACAATGGAATGCCTATGTTTCTGCACTTCAGGCAGCACAAGCAATCGTTAATGACAACAGCAATGTTACAGAAGCCGATGTTGCCGATGCAACAAAGACATTAACTGATCAAGTAGCCTTCTTAGAAGCACATAAACAAGATGATATCCGTTTATCAAACTTCAGCTTAAGCATGGAAGGAAACATCAGTATGAACTTCTACTTTACCGTTAAAGATACAGCTTTACAAGATGAGGATGCAAAAGTAACGGTAACAAAAGAAGATGGTACAAAGACTGATTATGCTTTACAATCTTTAACAACAAAAGAATATAATGGACAAACATTGTATCAATTAGCTGTACCAATGACTGCTCGTGAAATGAGTGATCCTGTACTTGTATCTTCTACAGTCAATGGTGTAGTAAAAGAATATGCAAGCTACCGTATTACGGATTATGCAAAGGCAATTCTTAACAGTGATCAATATTCAACAGTAGCCAAAGATGCAGTGAAAGCAATGTTGAACTATGGAGCAAGCTCACAAGTTTACTTCAACTACAAACAAGATGCATTAGCAAATGCGATTTTACCAGAGCAAGATCGCGTTGTGAATGTGGAAGATCGTGTATTTGATTCTTATAATACAAGTATTACTGGTGCAACAGCTGGTCTTGAATACTATGGATCTAGTTTATTGTTAACATCTGCAACGAAGATTTCTCATTACTTCACATTAGCAGAAGGTGCTTCTATTTCAGACTATACATTTAGTATTGAAGGAACAAAGGTAGAACCTGCAAAAGCGAAAAAGGGAACAAATCGCTACTATGTGGATGTTGAAAATATCTATGCGAAAAACTTAGATAAAGACTATACTGTAACGGTTACAAAGGGTAATGAAACAATTACGGTTACCGGTAGTGCATTGTCTTATGGAAAAGCAATCGTTAACGGTCAGTATGAAGAAAACGTAAAAGATGTTGTTCGTGCAATGTATGCTTACTATGTGAGCGCAGAGGCATATGCAAATTCTTTTAAAAAATAAGAGTTAGCGATCAAAGGAGTTTCTATCTAGGATAGAGCTCCTTTTTCTTATGGTCAGGCTAGATTTACTTTTGAGAATCAATCTGTTATACTATTGTATATTTTAAGGAGGAACTTGCATGTTTGGATATGATTTTCAACAATTACTGCATGACTTAATTTATTTAATTCCAGCTGTTGCGATTGCGCTAAGCCTACATGAATTTGCACATGCTTATGTATCCTATAAATTAGGTGATTATACACAAAAAGCAAATGGACGTCTAACATTGAATCCATTGAAGCATTTAGATCCAATGGGTACCTTATGTTTGATCTTCTTTCACTTTGGTTGGGCAAAACCCGTAGAAGTTGACCCTTACAACTACAAAGATAAAAAAGAAGGGATGATCTGGGTTGCCTTAGCAGGACCTGCGATGAACTTACTCGTTGGGTTTGTCAGCATCTTTTTACATTATGTATTGATCAAACAGGTGTATATGACAGGAAATGTAGGAAGTATTAAAATGTACTTTATCACACTGCTTTACATGACGGCCATTATCAATATTGGACTTGGTGTCTTCAACTTGATTCCACTTCCACCATTGGATGGTTCTAAAATCTTATTAGCGGTATTAAGTGAGGAGACATATTTTAAATTGATGAGTTACGAACAATACTTATCGCTATTGTTGATTGGACTATTGATCCTTGGTGTTTTAGATGGACCACTTGTAGCAGTTAGAGATGCCTTCATCAATTGTTTTACAACCGTAAGCTTACACATATTAGGAATGGGTTAAACCATTCTTTTTTTTATATCTACACAAACAAACTAAAATAAGAAAACAAGATATCTACAGAGTTAAGCGTTTACAGTGTTAGCTGTAACTTATTACAGAAATAGTGAAAAATAATGTAAAAAAGTTACGAAAGGGCTTGCAAAAAAGTTTCTTTATTGTATAATAGGGATAACAATTTCAAATTCAAAGGATTTGAAGAAGAGGGAAATAATTGAAAAGGAGAAGATTGTTATGAAAAAAGGAAGTAAACGTTTATTGACCATGGCAGTCGTTTCGGCAATGACTTTGACAGTCTTAACAGGCTGTGGTGACAAAGGCGAAACCGCTGGTGGTGGCGACACATTAAAATGGGGTGTCAACTATGAATTGTCAGGATCTGCAGTAGCTTATGGTACTAGCCATGTGGAAGCTATCAAACTTGCTGTAGACGAAATCAACGCGAACGGGGGAGTCAAAGTTGGCGATGAGATGAAGAAAATTGAATTAGACATTAAAGATAATAAAACCGATGATACAGAAATGCCTCAGGTATACAACGCATTGGTTGAAAACGGAAATACAGTTATTTTAGGGCCTGCAACATCAGGACTTACAAAACAAGCATTTGCATTATCATTAGAAAATGGTATTCCAACATTATCTGCATCTGCTACCGATGATACAGTAACGTATCAAGCCGATGGTGAAACGGTTCATCCATATGGATTTAAAATCTGTTACTCAGATTCTTTCCAAGGGAATGCAGTCGCTAAAGTTGCGGTAGACAAAGGATTTAAGAAAATGGTTGTCTTTACAGATAACTCAAGTGATTATTCAAAAGGATTAACAAAAGTATTTAGTGATAAATATGAATCATTAGGTGGAACGATTGTTTCTGTTGAAAACTATCAAAAAGGAGACAAAGAGTTCACATCATTGTTAACTAAGATCAAAAATGAAGATTACGATGCATTATTTGTATCAGGATATTATGATGAAGCTAGTCAAATCGTAAAACAGGCTCGTGAAATGGGAATTGACAAAACAATCCTTGGACCTGATGGATTCGACTCTCCAAAATTATTAGAAGTTGCTGGACCAAAAGCATTGAATAATGTTTTCTTTACAACTCACTTCTCATTAAAAGAAGACAATGAAAAGATTGAGAAATTCTTGAAACTTTATAAAGATGAATATGGTAAAGATCCGGATACATTTGCTGCATTAGGTTATGATTTAGTATACTTCGTTAAAGAAGCAACAGAAAAAGCAGGTACAGATGATCCTGAAAAATTAACTGCTACAATGGCAGAAATGAAAGACTTCACTGGTGTTACTGGAACCTTCTCTATGGATAAGAATCATACACCTATTAAATCTATTAAATTAGTAGAATTAAAAGATGGTAAACAAGTATCTGTAGAAGATGTTGATGTATCAAAATAAGGTTAACAAGGAAACAACTTAAAATAAGGTGAAAGACAACTTTCACCTTATTCTTTTATAAGGAATAGAAAGGGGAATTAGGATGACAATCTTTCTACAGCAAATTATTAATGGTTTATCGGTTGGTAGCATCTTCGCACTAATCGCATTGGGTTATACGATGGTTTATGGAATCATCAAATTGATCAACTTCGCACATGGTGATATTTATATGTTGGGTGCCTATGTTGGCTTTATCGCATCAACAACATTAGGACTAAGCTTTTTTCCAACCATGATTCTATCTATGGTGGTATGTATGATTGCAGGTGTATTAATTGAAAAAATCGCATACAAGCCTTTGCGTCATGCATCTCGTATCACATCCTTGATTACAGCTATTGGTGTATCGTTATTATTAGAATATGTCATGGTTTATATTATGGGACCAAACATTCGTACCTATCCTGCAGACTTCTTCCCAAAAGAAGTATATAACGTGATGGGCTTGCAGATTTCAAATCATCAGATTTTAATCTTTGCGACATCCATTATCTTGATGTTAGCATTGCAGTTCATCGTTAAGAAAACAAAGATGGGGAAAGCGATGCGTGCCGTATCTACCGATCCAGATGCAGCAGCATTAATGGGAATCAATGTAAACAATACCATTTCATTTACCTTTGCCTTAGGTAGCGCCTTGGCTGGAGCAGCCGGTGTTATGATTGGTGTATATTATAATTCCATTGATCCATTGATGGGTATGATTCCAGGATTAAAAGCATTTATCGCAGCCGTATTTGGTGGTATTGGTATTATTCCAGGTGCGATGCTTGGTGGAGAAGCGATTGGTATCTTAGAAACGATGGCGAGTGGATATGGATTCTCCATGGTTAAAGATGCAGTTGTTTATTTAATTTTAATTGTGATTTTAATTATTAAACCGAGTGGTTTATTAGGAAAGAATACAAAGGAAAAAGTATAGGGGGTTACACAGTATGAAAAGTCAATTTACAAAACGAAATCTTGTGTGGACGATTGTAGTCTGTGTTCTCTTTACAATCATCCAATTAGCAATCACTGGTCGTCTGATTTCAAATACGTATCAGGTAGCGATGATTTCCATTGGTATTAATATTATCTTAGCCTTAGGCTTAAATTTAATTATTGGATTTACGGGACAATTCTCATTGGGACATGCAGGATTTATGTCCATTGGTGCTTATGCTTGTGCCATCACCTTAAAACAGATGCCAAGCATGACCGGTTTATTTTTAGGAATGATCGTTGGAATCTTATTAACGAGTGCCGTCGCTTTAATTGTTGCGATTCCAACTCTTCGTTTACGTGGTGACTATTTGGCAATCGCTACCTTAGGATTTGCGGAAGTCATTCGTATCGCTATTCAAAACTTAGAGATCACAGGGGGGCCTGCAGGATTAAGCAACATTCCAAAATTAACAACGTTCCCACTTGTTTTCTTCTTTATCGTAGTTTCTGTTTTGATCATTCATAATTTTATTCGTTCGAGTCATGGACGTGCTTGTGTTTCAGTTCGTGAAGATGAAATCGCAAGTGAATCCATGGGTGTGAATACAACAAAATATAAAACAATCGCCTTTGTCATTGGGGCAGCACTTGCATCCATTGCTGGTAGTTTGTTTGCTTCTTACTTCTATGTTTTAAAACCAACAACCTTTGGTTTTATGAAATCCATTGATATCTTAGTCATCGTAGTCTTTGGTGGAATGGGAAGTTTATCTGGAAGTATTTTATCTGCGATTGTATTAGGTATTATCAACTTAGTGTTCCAAAGCTATTCCGAAATTCGTATGATCCTTTATGCATTGGCAATCATCGCCATCATGGTGTATCGTCCAAAAGGATTGTTTGGAAACAAAGAAGTGATGGATTTCTTGCCTAAGAAGTGGCAGAAACCAAAGGAGGTAGATTAAGATGCCTTTACTTACTGTAAAAAAATTAACCAAAAACTTCGATGGTCTTTGTGCCAACTCCAATGTTAGTATGGAAATCAACGAAGGTGAATTGGTTGGATTGATTGGTCCAAATGGGGCTGGTAAAACAACCTTGTTCAATATGTTAACAGGGGTATATGTTCCAAGTGATGGAACCATCGAGTTTCAAAATGGGAATGATACCGTATTATTAAATGGGGTAAAACCCTATCGAATCACGGCATTAGGATTAGCACGTACCTTCCAAAACATTCGTTTGTTTAAGGGGATGACGGTGCTAGAAAATGTTTTGATTGCGATGAATAAAGATGTGGATTATGGAATCGTGACAGCCATTCTTCGTTTACCTGCCTATTATCGCAGTGAGCGTATGATGAAGAAAAAAGCGATGGATTTATTAAAAATCTTTCATCTAGAAGATAAAAAGGATGAGCTAGCAAGCAATCTTCCTTATGGGGAACAACGTCGTTTAGAGATTGCTCGTGCCATGGCAACCAATCCAAAATTATTGTTTTTAGATGAGCCAGCAGCTGGTATGAACCCACAGGAAACACAAGAATTAACACAGTTGATTCGATTTATCCGTGATGAATTTCATATTAGTATCTTATTGATTGAACATGATATGTCCTTGGTTATGAATCTTTGTGAACGTATTTATGTATTAGACTATGGTAAGATCATTGCCTCTGGATTCCCAGATGAAATTAAAGCAAATAAACGTGTTATTGAAGCGTATCTTGGTGAGGAGGTATAGCGATGTTACAGATTAAGAATTTGAATATTAAATATGGTGCCATCCATGCCGTAAAGGGAATTGACATGGAGGTTAATGAGGGCGAAATCGTTACCTTGATTGGTGCAAATGGTGCAGGGAAAACAAGCATTCTAAAAGCATTGTCTGGTTTGATTCGACCAAGTGAGGGAGAAATTATTTATAATGGAGTGGTTTTAAATAAGAAAAGTCCGCAGGAGATTATGAAGGATGGAATCTCTCATGTACCAGAAGGACGTCATATTTTCCCAGATATGACGGTATTGGAAAACTTGGAGCTTGGGGCTTATCGAAGAAAGGATAAAGCCGGCATTAAACAAGATTTACAGGCGATTTACGAGCGCTTTCCAATCTTAAAGGAACGTAGTAAGCAAGCGGCTGGAACACTCTCTGGTGGAGAACAACAGATGCTTGCGATGGGACGTGCCTTAATGGCTAGACCGAAGATTTTATTATTGGATGAACCAAGTATGGGGCTTGCGCCAATTCTTGTAAAAGAGATCTTTAGCATCATTGAAGATATCAATGCGAAGGGTACAACTATTTTATTGGTTGAACAAAATGCACGTATGGCATTATCCATTGCGACAAGAGCCTATGTTATGGAAACAGGCAAGATTGTTATGAGTGGTACCGGACAAGAATTAGCGGCTAGTGAAGAAATTCAGAAAGCTTATTTAGGAGGATAAACTATGTACGTAAGAAATCGAATGACGAAAAATCCAATGTGTATTGATGTAAATGCGAAAATTAGCGATGTCGTCGATGTGATGAATGAACACCATTTTCATCGTATACCCGTTGTCAAAGGGAAAAAGTTAATCGGTCTTGTTACCGAAAGTATGATTAGTAAAAAAGGAGCATTTAGCTCTACTAGTCTTAGTATTTATGAACTGAACTACTTGTTGTCAAAGACAAGTGTGGATGCCATCATGATCCGTGATGTCATCACCGTTCATGAAGATCGCTACCTAGAGGATGCTGCCTTATTGATGTATAAACATGACATCGGTTGTTTGCCGGTTGTCAACGATGATAATGATATCGTTGGGATCTTAACAAGCAATGATGTATTAAGCAGCTTCTTAGATATGTTAGGCTATCGCACAAGAGGAAGCCGTGTTTGTATTGAAGTAAAGGATGAAATCGGAACAATTGGAGATTTAAGTAAGATTTTTGTGAAGAATAACTGTAACATCTCTCACTTAGGTGTCTACAACCAGCATAATGGCTTCTCCGATATCATTTTCCGTATCGATACCCTACAAACCGATTCCTTAGCGAAAGATTTAGAAGAAAATGGATATAAAGTATTAGATATCACAAAAAACCCTGCATAAGGGTTTTTTTATGCTTATTATTTGTATTATAAATCATTATTGATTATGATATAGAAAAGTTAGGAAATTTAGAAACATGAAATATATAGAGATGGGTTAGCGTACTAGTAAAAATAGTACTTGTATGCTAGTATGGATATACTTGCTTAGATAGGAGAAATGATATATGAATTATATATTGAAACATTTTGATACACCATTATTAACTTTTGAGGTTATTGATGATTATGATGTACCTAAGATTCATATTCTTACTATAAATGAAGATCAAAGAGAGCTATTACCATTGAATTTAGAGGTGACGGATGATGGATTAGGAAGATGGATACAGCGTAGAAATATCCCAAGAAATCGCGCATTTGTCAGAACTTTATTAGATCAATTAGGATTGAGTATTCATAGACCTATGGATATTATAAAAATTTCAAAAGGACTGTCACTAAATGATTGTTACTGGATTGTTGATGAAGAATTTTCTGAAAGATTTGATGCATATAATCTGTATGATAATCGATTTAATCGAGCAATTGGATTAATTGCCTTTACGGGATATGGTAGTCAAAATAGAGCGTCTATTGCATCTTGTCCTGAATTTACGACAAATGGAATGTTACCGAAATGTTGGAGAAGAGTAAATACCGTAATTAAGCTTTATAAAGGTGGAACTGTTGGAGCTAGCAATACCGGGAATGAGCCATATTCCGAATTTTACGCCAGCAAGATAGGTTTACAAATGGGAATCAACTGTATTCCATATGGTTTATCTAGATGGCATAATACACTATGCTCAACTTGTGAGTTATTCACTAGTAAAGATATCTCTTTTATACCAGTAGGGGATTTGGTTAGAGAAGGTGGTATTCGTTCCGTTTATCAATATTATGAACAATTGGGTCCAGAATATGTTTATGCATTTAAGGAAATGCTTGTTTTTGATGCGGTAATTTGTAATACGGATCGTCATTTTGGGAATTTCGGATTTTTAGTTGATAACCATACAAATAAGATTATTGCTCCGGCGCCTTTATTTGATCATGGAAACTCTTTACTAAGTTTAGCAGGTTCACAAGCACTATCATCTTATGATGAATTATATGCTTATGCCAATCGTCAATTGCCTAGAGTGTACGATGATTTTATTGGTACTGCTAGAAGATGTCTTACACCAGAATTAAGAGAAGGTCTAAGACACTTGCTAAATTATAAGATACCAAAACACTCTCGTTATAATTTAGATGATAATAGATTAAAGTCCATTGAAAATATTGTTCAAGATAGGGCAAAGAGAATATTAAGTGAAAAGGAATAGAAGATTTAGTCTGGAAACGTAATATATTTTGTTTTTTTTAATATTATTTTATAGAAACAACGGAGATTTAAAAAAAAACTAGGAAGCAATTAAATGAAAGTTTTTTCATATTAAAAATCATAACATAAAATAAAAAGGCTATTCCATGCGCTTTTTATAAATGTAAATTTTCATTTACAAAAAAAGAAGGATAAGATCATATGAAATTATAAATTCTTTTGTGAATTTATGTAGATGATTATATTTGCAATCCTGTGTTGTTTCATTTATAATCTTGTAAGGAAAGAGGAGGAATGGTCATGAATATTATCAAAAGAAGCGGGAAGGAAGTAACGTTTGACGCTAGTAAAATTGAAGATGCTGTTCGTAAAGCAAATGCGAGTGTAACTCACATTTACCAAATGGAAGAGTCTCAAATCAAAGAAATTGTCAATAATGTAACGAATTATTGTGAAAATATTAATCGCAGTGCATCTGTTGAAGAAATCCAGGATAAAGTAGAAGAAGAAATTATGAAACAATCTGCTTTCAAGGTAGCAAATAATTATATTACGTATCGTTATAAAAGAGAATTGGTGCGTAAATCAAACTCAACAGATAAACAGATCTTGAGTCTTCTTGAATTTGAAAACGAAGATGTTGCACAGGAAAACTCTAATAAGAATCCAACAATTTCAAGCGTACAACGTGACTACATGGCAGGTGAAGTTAGTAAAGACATCACAAGACGTTTTTTATTGCCTGCAAATATTGTTGAAGCACATGAAAAAGGTATCATTCACTTCCATGATTCAGATTACTTTGCACAACACATGCATAACTGCTGCTTAGTAAATCTTGAAGATATGTTACAAAATGGTACAGTCATTGGAGAAACGATGATTGAAAAACCACATAGCTTTTTAACAGCTTGTAACATTGCGACACAAGCAATTGCACAGATTGCTTCTTGTCAATATGGTGGACAGAGTATCACGATGTCTCATTTAGCACCATTCGTTCAGGTAAGCCGTGAAAAATTCCGTCGTGAAGTTCGCAAAGACTTATTAGAAGCCGGAGTGGAAGCAAGTGATGAAAAAATCAATGAAATCGCTGAAATTCGTGTAAAACGTGAAATCAAACAAGGTGTACAAACAATTCAATATCAGGTAATCACATTGATGACAACAAATGGTCAAGCACCATTTATCACTATGTTCATGTACTTAAATGAAGTACCTGATGGACAATTACGCGATGACTTAGCGATGATTATTGAAGAAATGTTAAAACAGCGTATTCAAGGTGTTAAAAACGAAAAAGGTATTTACATTACGCCTGCATTCCCAAAATTGATCTATGTATTAGAAGAAGATAATATTTACGAAGGAACAAAATACTGGCACTTAACAAAACTTGCGGCAGAATGTACCGCAAAACGTATGGTTCCAGATTACATTTCAGAAAAAATTATGAAACAGTTAAAAGAAGGGAACTGCTACACATGCATGGGTTGCCGTTCATTCTTAACTGTTTATAAAGATGAAAACGACAAATATAAATTCTATGGTCGTTTCAACCAAGGGGTTGTCACTTTGAACCTTGTTGATGTAGCATGTTCAAGTGGTAAAAATATGGATGAATTCTGGAAAATCTTAGATGAACGTCTAGAATTATGTAAAGAAGCATTGATGTGCCGTCATAACCGCTTAAAAGGTACCATCAGTGATGTAGCGCCAATCTTATGGCAAAATGGAGCATTAGCTCGTTTGAAAAAAGGTGAAGTCATTGATAAATTATTATTCAATGGATATTCAACCATCTCTTTAGGTTATGCAGGTCTATGTGAAATGACTCGTTTCATGACTGGTAAACCTCATACAGACCCAGAAGCAACACCATTCGCATTAGAAGTGATGCAACACTTAAATGATACTTGTGAAAAATGGAAAAACGAAACTAATATCGATTTCTCATTATATGGAACACCACTAGAATCAACAACTTATAAATTCTCAAAATGTCTACAAGAACGTTTTGGAATCATTGAAGGTGTAACGGATAAAAACTACATCACAAATAGTTATCATGTGCATGTAACCGAAGATATCAATGCCTTTGATAAATTAACATTTGAATCTCAGTTCCAAAAATTATCACCAGGAGGAGCAATCAGCTATATCGAAGTTCCAGATATGAAACAAAACATCGATGCCGTTCTTTCTGTGATGCAACATATCTATGATCACATCATGTATGCAGAATTAAATACAAAGAGTGATTATTGTCAGGTATGTGGATTTGATGGAGAAATTCAAATCGTAAAAGATGAACATAACAAATTAGTATGGGAATGCCCATGCTGCCATAACCGTGATCAGGATAAGATGAATGTTGCACGTAGAACATGTGGATACATCGGTACACAGTACTGGAACCAAGGTAGAACACAAGAAATTAAAGACCGTGTTCTTCACTTATAGGAGATGTTGACATGCATTATGGTGTTATAAAAAGTTATGATGTCGCAAATGGACCAGGCGTACGCGTCAGTTTGTTTGTATCGGGTTGTACCAATGCTTGTAAGCATTGCTTCCAACCGGAAACTTGGGATTTCAACTATGGAAAAGAATACACCAAGGAAACACAAGAAAGCATCATAAAAGCCTTATCCGCACCGTATATTCAAGGGTTGACCTTACTTGGAGGAGAGCCTTTTGAATTAGCCAACCAAGAAGTGTTGGTTACGTTGTTAAGAGAAATCAAAGAACGCTTACCAGAAAAAAACATCTGGGCATTTACGGGCTTTACCCTAGATCAAGATTTGATTGAAGGTGGAAAACGCCATGGGAAAGATACCGATGAAATGTTATCCATGATTGATGTATTGGTTGATGGACGCTTTGTGGAAGAGTTAAAAGATATCACGTTGCGTTTCCGTGGATCTAGCAATCAGCGTTTGATTGATTTAAAACAAAGTAAGATTGAACAACGCATTGTAGTATTAGAAGATTAAGAATGTAGAGAAATTGCTACATTCTTTTTTTTATGTTGTGTATAAAATCAATTGTAAATTAAAAATATTATGATATAGTATGTACTAACAAAAGAGAGGTGTTTGTGATGAAAAAATATATCATGTATTTGATTCCGCTTTATCTAATATATGTATTTGGCTATTTTTATGTTGTCTTACCTCCGTTGAATTGGCATTCACCAGAGTTTTGGCAATTCTTAGTGTTTACTGTTGGACCAATCCTTGTGTTAACCTTATTGGTTGCCTTAACAAAACAAGGAATTCATGCATTTGGTAGAATGCAGGATCATTTTACACAACAGGTTCATGATGCATCATCGGAAGGAAAGAACTGGAAGTCAATTTCAAAAGTTTGTGCATTGCTTCTAGTATTCTTGATTGGTTTTCCATTCTTGTCATCGATAGTGACATCAAAAATTTTCCATGCGAAAGAGTATGCGAATCGTATTGAAGTAAAAGATGTGAAGTTTAGTGAAATTCCACAGGTTGACTTTACAAAGACACCGATTATTGACCGTGACAGTTCCATCCGTTTAGGGGATAAGGTTATGGGAAATATGACGGAGTGGGTATCACAGTTCAACGTCAGCAATGAATATACACAGATTTCTTATAAAGATAGTGTGTATCGTGTTACGCCATTAACATACAATGGTATTATCAAATATTTTAAAAACCGTAAAAATGGGATTCCAGCTTATATCACCGTAGATAGCACAAGTGGAAAAACAACCTTAGTAAAATTAAAAGACTTAGGTCTTGATGGGATGAAATATGTTCCATCCGGAATGTTCAATGAAAACTTAATGCGTCATTTGCGTTTTCAACATCCAGGAGAAATCTTTGGTTCTCCATCCTTTGAAATTGATGAAAAGGGAAGACCTTGGTACATTTGTTCAACCTATACATATAAAGGAGTTGGCACAAAGAAAACCGTAACGGGCGCTATCTTCTTGGATCCAATCACAGGAAAAAGTACTAAATATGACATGGGTTCCATCCCTACATGGGCAGACCGTATCCTACCAGAATCTTTAGTGGTTACACAATTGGATGAATATGGTAGTTTACAAGGTGGTTACATCAACTCCATCTTTGGACAAAATGGGGTTATGGTAACAAGTGAAGGCTATAACTATCTTGAAAAAGATGGCGATATCTGGTTGTATACCGGTGTGACTTCCGCAAACTCTGATGAATCAAACTTAGGATTTGTGCTTGTTAACTTACGTACACATGAAGCGATGAAGATTGCGACTGCAGGTGCAAATGAAGTCAGTGCGATGAAGAGTGCACAGTCTGAAGTTAAAAACTATGGTTATGAATCAACCTTCCCATTGTTGATTAATGTACAGGGAAATCCAGTATACTTGATGTCCTTAAAAGACAATGGCTTAATTAAGATGTATGCGACGGTATCCGCAGTGGATTATCAAAAAGTCGCAACGGTTTCTAGTGATGAAGGATTGGATGCTTTATTGAAGAAGACGATTCAATTGCTAGGATCAAATAGTGAACACATCAGTCAAGATAGCTTAAAAGAAGTGAAGGTCAAGGTAAAAGAAGTAGAGACGGTCAATGTTGATGGCGATACAATTTACTATATTAAGGGTGATGATAACGCGGTTTATAAGATTACCTTTAATCCAAAATATGAAGATCAACTCATCTTCTTAAAACCAGGAGATACATTATCGTTTACTTATATTGATACCGATGGTATTAAGCTTATTAAAGAATTTCATGAATAAGGCAGATCCTTGGATCTGTCTTTTTTTTCAGGCTGAAAAGATGTTATTCGATTCTAAAATGAAGTATAATAGAGATACTTATAGGAGAATTCAATATGGAACAAAGTTTATTATTTTCACAATCACCTTTATGTCCATTAGCGGTGGATGTTATTAGTGATGGTAGAAGTTATTATTTTTATATGTATGATTTGGATTATGCGAATGAACAGCTTTATGCACATAGTGCCTGCTGGTTAAAAAATTTAGTGGAGGCAAGTGATGTGTATGATGAAGATTGTAGTGATGGACATCAACCATTGATGCCAACAGCATATATTAAAGATCAAGATTTAACACCTTGGGATGAGGGCGATTTAGAAATTGTCTGGAGTAAGGAAGGACATATCGCATCTCTTTACTATCAAGGAGAATTATACAGCATCATCCCTTCTTGGGCAGATGGGCAAGATTTTTGTGGTTATACAAAAAATGTTGTGGAAAACACGATGCTTGGATGGAAACTAGAAGATGTAGCGGATGTCTTTGAACAACGCTTAAGTGACAGCCGTGATTTCTGGATGCAGGAATTCAACTTGGTGTGGAAAGATTATCATAGTCCTTATGTGGATGAGCTATGCCAGTATTTTGGTGGCATTGATGCTTGTTTTGATATTCATAAGGATCAATTTCCAAGTCGCATTTTAATCACTTTTGAAAAAGAGGAAAAGGTTTATGCCTTTACGGTCGGTATGGGTATGTTCTCAATGCCAAATGCAGATCGTTACTATGATGATTATCAGTCTTATGCAAGAGTGGAATTTGCGGTTGTTGTGGATAAAAAGTCCTGTTCAAACGATGATTTATATGCGATTTATTCCATGCTTGCGACGTTATGTGAACATCCTTGGAAGGATATGGATTGTCTAGCGGATCAACACATTGTGGATGTACCTATCTTAGAAGCTAATCATTGTATCTTGATGGATGATGATCATTATGCACAACCATTTGACTTGAGTTTAAAACAAGAGGGTGTGCATCTGATGTGGGTTGTGCCTTTGGATGATGAGGATTATAAACAGGTTCAAGAAGAGAAACATGCATTTGTAAAACAACTAATCAAAGAAGATAGAAAGTAGGGAGATACTATGAAAACGATTGGATTTATCGGCTGTGGCAATATGGGAAAAGCGATGGTAGAGGGAATTATGCGTTCCCAATTGGTGAATGGCGATCATATGATCGTCAGCAATCTTCATCCAGAAAAATTAGAAGCATTGAGCAGTACCTATGATTTCTATATTAGTGATAATGAAACGGTCGCAAAACATGCCGATATTTTAGTATTGGCGGTAAAACCATATTTATATGCTTCCATTATTGAAGATATTCGTACCGTCATCAAGGATGATTGTATCGTGGTTGCGATTGCGGCAGGTATTGAATTACAGGATATTTATACGATGTTTAAACGCAAGGTGAAGGCTGTAAAGGCCATGCCAAATACACCAGCCGTTGTTTTAGAAGCAATGACGGCCATTGCCTTTGGGGAAATGTTAAGCGAGGATGATCGTGAGGATATCATCGATGTGTTTGAAAGTTTTGGAAAATGTGTAGAAGTGAAGGAATCCATGATGGAAGCTGTTACGGCAGTTAGTGGTTCTTCTCCTGCGTATTTATTCATGGTACTTGAAGCAATGGCGGATGGTGCCGTGTTAGAAGGTATGCCAAGAAAAGAGGCCTATACCTTTGCGGCACAGGCGATGTTAGGATCTGCAAAGATGGTATTAGAAACGGGTAAACATCCAGGAGAATTAAAGGATATGGTCTGTTCTCCAGCTGGAACGACCATTGAAGCAGTGAAGGTATTAGAAGAAAGCGGACTTCGCGCAGCCATCATGAAGGGCATGCATGCCTGTGCAGAAAAAAGCAGGGATATGAAAAAGAATTAAGGAGGCTATATGGCAACGTATGTGATGAGTGATGTACATGGGTTAAAAGAAAAATACGATCGCATGTTACAAGAATTACCACTCAAAGATGAGGATACGTTGTATGTTTTAGGGGATGTGATTGATCGTGGACGCGATGGGATTTTAATCCTACAAGATATCATGAATCGTAAAAACGTACATATGATCCTTGGAAATCATGAATATATGATGATTCGCTACTATGAAGCGGAATTAGAAGGTAAATATGAACTCTATGAAAAACTATGTATAGAAAATCAATGGGAAAAGAATGGTTGTGCACCAACGAAAATGCAGTTTGAACGCTTATCGAGAAAGAAACAATTAGAGATTTTAGCGTTTTTAAAGGCATTACCAATTGCGTATGAAGATGTGGTGGTCAATGATCAACACTATTATTTGGTTCATGCCTGTCCTGGAAATATCATTGGAAAGAAGATCCTATATCGAGAAGATGCCAAGGATACAAACTTTGATGTTGAACATTTTGTATGGGATCGCATTTTACAGCCCATGGAACTCTTTGATGATCGCTGTGTGATCATTGGGCATTCGCCAACGATGATGATGCAGGATTGTCATCCCTACAAGATTTATACATATGAAGCCCCTATTGAGAAGGCGGGCTTAATCGATATTGATTGTGGTTGTGCTGCGAATTGTTCAGCTAGCCGATTAGGTGTTTTTTGCTTAGATGATCGCAGTGTTACCTACTACTAAAGAAAAGGATGTGACATCCTTTTTTTCTTGTGAAATCTAAAAAAGAAGGTTACGCTTATCATACATAGATATCTATGGTATGATAGTATTTGTAAAAAAATATAGAAACGGACATATAATGAGGTGAAAATCATGGCAGAAAAGAAAGTGATTCGTTATAAATTAGAACGTCATAAATGGCCAGATGAGATTGAAGCGGAGAAAAAAGAAAAACGTAGAAAACGTACGGTTGTTCTTTCTTGTATCGCTTGTTTTGTCGTTGGGATCGTTGTACATTCCATGTGGGATGGTCTAATGCATACCGGTGGTGATCGTTCAAAATTTAATGATGTATATCATATCATGAAAAATCAGTTCTATTTTTCAAATGAAATCGAGGATATCGATGATACCTTGATGAATGGAGCCATCAGTGGTATGGTCAATGCGGGAGGCGATCAACATACCATGTATATGGATGAGAAGATGGCTTCTGATTTCACAAGCTCCATGGAAGGAAGCATTGTGGGAATTGGTGTAACCATGTATGAACTAGATGACTCTACATTTATTATTTCGGATGTTTTAAAAGACTCTCCGGCATTAAAGGCAGATGTTCATCCGGGTGATCAAATTATGGAAGTCGATGGAACATCGGTAAAGGGTATGGACATTGATCAACTTGTTTCCGTTGTTCGCGGAGAGAGTGGAAGTCAAGTAACGTTGACGTTGCTTCGCGATGGTGTCAATATCGAGAAAACGATTGTTCGTGAACAGGTATATGGTACGGTCTTTAGTCAAATACTAGAAGATACCGCAGTGATTGAATTGACGACGTTTGCGGATACAAGTGGAAAAGAATTTGGTCGTCACTTAGAAGATCTTAAAAAAGCAAATGTAAACCAAATTATCATTGATTTACGTGGAAATGGTGGTGGATATTTACAATCTGCCCTAGAAATCGCAAGTTATTTCATTCCTGAAAACAAGGTGATTTTCAAGGAACAACATGCTGATGGAAGTGTAGAAGATTACTATACAATTGATTATTTACCACGTTTTGATTTTGATCAGGTTTACGTATTAGTAGATGGTGGTACTGCAAGTGCCTCAGAAGCCTTGACGGGAGCATTAAAGGAACAAGCAAATGCGATTGTTGTTGGGACAAAAACGTATGGAAAAGGTACGGTACAAATTCCATATACCTTCGATGATGGAAGCATGATTAAATATACGATTGCCGAATGGATGACTCCACAAGGACATAAAATCAATAAAGTAGGAATTGTACCAGATGTTGTGGTTGAACAAAACAAGGCCTTCACAACACCGATGCCAAGACTTGAAAAAGATGAAGAATATCAAGCGGATAGTGTGAATGTTGCGGCACAATCCGTACAGATTTATCTACAGTTCTTAGGCTATGCAGCAGATCGCGAAGATGCTTATTTCTCTTATGCATCCTCACAAGCATTAAAACAATATCAACTTGATCATGGATTACAGGCGGATGGTGTGATTCGTGCTGAAGTTTGTAACTCCTTAGTATCGCAAGTGATACGGGCACAAAAAGCAGAACCATTACGTTATGACACACAATTAAAGAAAGCGATGGATCTGGCACATGGAAACTGATGAAAAACTATTTGATCTTGTGAGTGAATATACACCACAAGGAGATCAACCAGAAGCAATTAAGCAATTAGTAAAAGGAATTCAAGAAGGCAAGAAACAACAGGTTTTATTAGGTGCAACCGGAACGGGGAAAACCTTTACCATCTCCAATGTGATTGCACAGGTGAATAAACCAACGCTTGTTTTTGCCCACAATAAAACATTGGCAGGACAATTGTATTCGGAATTCAAAGAATTCTTCCCACATAATCGTGTGGAATACTTTGTCTCCTATTTTGATTATTATCAACCAGAAGCCTATATCCCAAGTTCGGATACCTATATTGATAAGAATACGTTGACGAATGTAGAGTTGGATATGCTTCGTATGGCGGCGGTCAATTCCGTATTGGAAAGACGTGATACGATTATTATCGCATCGGTAGCTTGTATCTATGGTGCAAGCAATCCAAATCAGTATAAGGATATGTTCTTTACGATTCATGTTGGTGATATCATCGATCGTAAGGAATTGATGGAAAAGCTGGTCGCAAGACAGTATCAGCGAAATGATATCGACTTAAAACGTGGTACCTTCCGCGTTCGTGGTGATGTGATTGAGATTGCCTTAGGACATACGGATTCCTTCATCCTTCGTATTGAGATGTTTGATGATGAAATTGAACGTATCTGCGAAGTGGATCCCATTACAGGTAAAGTCAACAATGCCTATACGGTATATGTAGTATCTCCAGCAAGTGGATATGCGACAAAGCAGGATATTATCAATCGTGCTGCCGATACCATTGGCATTGAATTAGAAGAACGTCTACAGGAATTAGACAATGAAGGAAAATTATTAGAGAAACAGCGTTTGGAACAAAGAACGCGTTATGATATGGAAGCCCTACGAGAATTCGGTGTTTGTCCAGGAATTGAAAACTATTCTAGACATATCGATGGTCGTAAACCCGGAGAAGCTCCATATACGCTATTTGATTATTTTCCCGATGATTTCTTATTAGTCGTGGATGAAAGTCACGTATCTCTACCACAGATTCGTGGTATGTACAATGGAGACCGTGCACGTAAAGAAACGTTAGTAAACTATGGCTTCCGTTTACCAAGTGCCCTTGATAATCGACCATTGCGTTTTGAAGAATTTGAAAAGACGTATCAACAAGCGGTCTTTATTTCGGCAACACCAGGTGATTATGAAATGGATAAGGTCCATGGGGAAGTCATTGAACAGATCATTCGTCCAACAGGATTACTCGATCCAGTTGTGGAAATAAGACCAACAAAAGGACAGATTGATGATTTGGTTGATGAGATTCGTACCAGAATAAAACGAAATGAACGTACGTTGATTACAACCTTGACCGTTCGTATGGCGGAGGATTTATCAAGCTACTTAAAAGATATGGACTTTAAGGTAGCATGGTTGCATCATGAGGTGAAAACGATTGAACGTACCGAAATCATTCGTGACTTACGTTTAGGAAAATACGATGTCTTAATCGGTATCAACTTATTACGAGAAGGATTGGACATTCCAGAAGTTTCCTTGATTGCGATTTTAGATGCGGATAAAGAAGGTTTCTTACGAAGCGAACGTTCCTTAATTCAGATTATTGGTCGTGCTGCTCGTAATGCACATGGAGAGGTCATCATGTATGGCGATACCATCACAAAGAGCATGCAGAAGGCCATCGATGAAACCGAACGTAGAAGAAGCATCCAAATTGCCTACAACAAAGAACACGGCATTACGCCAAAGACGATTATCAAGCCGGTTCATGAGGTTGTAAGAAGCAAAGAAACACAAGAGATGACCGCGAAGTTGATGAAGAAGAAAACGAAGGCATCGAAGAAAGAAAAAGAAAAATTATTGGCAAATATTGAGGCGGAAATGAAAGAAGCCGCAAGAGCATTGGATTTTGAACGCGCAACAGAATTACGCGATATGTTGTTTGAATTAAGAGAATCATAAAGGAGTGTTGGTTATGTTTAAAGATAAAGATACGATCATGAGTCGAATCACCATGAAACAGGTCCTAGTGATTATTACTTATACGATTGCCTTGGTATGGATGATTTTACATATTGAACAAGTATTAGGGGCAATTGGCGTTGTCATCGGTTTGATTAAACCATTCTTATATGGAATCATCATGGCGTATTTATTTAATCTTCCATTGAAGTATTTTTTACGAAAATTACCGGAGAGCCTTGGGAAAGCAAGACGCATTGTTGCGGCGATTTGTGCCTTGCTTGTGATTATCATTGTGATCACCTTCTTATTTTCCATCGTTGTTCCTCAGGTTATTGAAAGTGTATCGACCCTTGCGAATGCACTTCCTGGTTATTTAGATGATTTACAAAAGACCATACAACAGCTGATCATCGAGGGAAAAATTCCAATCGATGTATTAAAACAAATCGAAAATTATGCAAATGAATTTGAAGATGCGGTATTAGCGGTTGTGAAAAATGGCTTGCCTCATTTAATCTCCATGGCATCTGGTTTTGCCAATGGAATTGCGAATTTCTTTATGGGGATTGTGATTGCGGTTTATTTGACTGTTTCAAAGAAAAAGTTACAACATCAATTACATGAATTCATGTTTGCTTTTTTACCAGAAAAGACAACCGCATTCTTAGTAAAAGTTGGACGCTTAACAAATGAAACCTTTGCCCACTTTGTCAGTGGACAATTACTAGAAGCAATTATCATCGGCGTACTATGTTACATCGGTTGTTTAATCTTGCATTTCCCATACGCACCAATTTTAAGTGTCATCATCGGATGTACAAACTTCATCCCAATCTTTGGAGCCATTTTAGGGGTTGGATTAAGTGCCTTATTAGTTGCCTTCATCAATCCATTACAAGGTGTCTTCTTTGTCTTGTTTGGAATTGTCCTACAACAGTTTGAATCCAATCTAATCTATCCAAAAGTGGTTGGAAATACCGTTGGGCTTTCTGGTCTTTGGGTATTATTTGCGATTACGTTAGGTGGAGGGTTATTTGGATTTAAGGGAATGATCTTAGGGCTACCGATTTTCTCCATCCTGTATTCCTTATTACGAGAAGAAATGCATCGCAAAGCGGATGAAAAACGAGAAAAGCAAAGAAAAGCACTAGAAGAAAAACAACGAGAAGAAGCATTGTTAGAGAAAACAGCTTAAGCTGTTTTTTTCTATTCCATTAAAAAGAAAGGGGAAATCATCATGCTTATACTTGTATCACCAACGAAAACCATGCATGAAAAAGGAGATCATAAACCTACGGGTATTCCATACTTCCACAATCGTTCCAAGGCCATCGTCGAGGTATTAAAAACCTTATCGGTTCCAGAGCTGATGGAATTGATGAAGATCAATGAGATGATCGCTACACAAAATGCACAGCGTTATCAGGCCATCGTCTTTGATCAACAGGGGCAATGTGCCATTGATTTATACGATGGCTTACAATATAAATATATGAAAGTTTCGAGCTATGGAGAAGAGGAGCGAAACTTTCTACAGAAGCACTTGCGTATTCTAAGTGGTCTTTATGGTGTGCTTCAACCATTTGATAGCATCTATCCGTATCGTTTAGAGATGCAGTGTAAACTTGAGGTGGATGGTTATAAAAACTTATATGCCTTTTGGAAGAATCGGTTATCCACAAAGCTTTTAGAAGATCTTGCGACACATGAGGATCAACGCATTGTCAATCTTGCAAGCAAGGAGTATGAAAAGGCGATTCGTAAAGAAATCAATCCAGCACAATGGGTGGATGTACTGTTTCAAGTGGAAAAACAGGGAAAACGAAAAAGTGAAGCGACGGCTGCGAAGATGGCAAGAGGGATGATGATTCGCTATATTGCGATAAATAAACTAAAACAAGTAGAAGATATTCAAAACTTTTGTGAAGATGGGTATCAGTTTGACCAAGAGGCGTCCGATGCGCATACTTATGTCTTTTATAAAGTCGTCTGTTAGGAGGGAATGAAATGAAAGTTGCGGTGAGCGCCTGTTTGACGGGTATCAATTGTAAGTACAATGGGAAAAACAATAAACAGGATGAGCTATGCCAATGGTTAGCGCATCATTCCTATATTACGGTATGTCCAGAGGTGACCGGAGGCTTGCCAACTCCACGTGTAGCAAGTGAGATTGTTGGTGATCGCGTCATCAACAAGGCACAGGTTGATGTGACCAAGGAGTTTATAGAAGGGGCAAAGGTTGAACTTGAAAACGTGTTAAAAGAAGAGGTGGATTGTGTCATCTTACAACCACGAAGTCCAAGTTGCGGAAAAGGTGAGATTTATGATGGAAGCTTTCAAGGTAAGTTGGTTTTTGGGGATGGAATCTTTGTGCAAATGTTGAAAAAACACGGAATTTCTGTATATACCTGTGAAGAATTTGTAGAAACTTACATCCGAAATCAAAAATAACGAAGTTTTCATTCTTTTCATAAAAAAAAGATTGTAAGTGTTATCAAAATGGTTTAAAATAGTATATGTAAAATAAGTTTAATTAGGAGGAACATAAAAATGAAACAAATTACTGTATCTGTAATCGACCCAGTTGGATTGCACGCACGTCCAGCAACTGTTGCTGTTAACGCTGCTAGCAAATTCAAATGTGAAGTAAACGTGTCTTTCAAAGGACGTGAAGTAAACATGAAATCTATTATGGGAGTTATGTCATTAGGAATTCCTACACAGTCTGAAATCACAATTACTTGTAACGGAGACGACGAAGATTCTGCAATCGCTGCAATCGAAGAAGTATTGCGCGCTCAGAAAATCATTGGTTAATTAATGATGATTTAAAAAAGATGGGTAACCATCTTTTTTTTATGTAGAAATTGGGTGCGATTGGTTAGAAATCGCTTACAAATACATAATTTTTCTTATTAAATGCGAATGTTTTATGTTATAATATTACTGATAAGATAGAAAGGAAGACTATTGAAATGTACAAAGATATTTATGAAAGATGGTTACATCATCCTAACCTAGATCCTTCTTATAAAGAAGTGCTTGAAAACATGGATGACCAAGCAATTAACGATGCTTTTTATACTACGATTGAATTCGGAACTGCAGGTATGAGAGGATTATTAGGTCCTGGTACAAATCGTATTAATATTCACACAATCCGTAAAGCAAACGTAGGATTTGCTGAATATATTTCTGCTCACGGAGAAGAAGCAAAAGACAGAGGAGTTGCGATTGGTTATGATAACCGTCACATGTCAAAAGAATTCGCAATGGATTCAGCTAAATTATTAGCTACTTACAACATCCGTTCTTATGTATTTGAATCTTTACGTCCTACTCCAGAATTAAGCTTCGCTGTTCGTCACTTTAACTGCTTCGGTGGTATCATGGTAACAGCTAGCCACAACCCTAGAGAATACAATGGATATAAACTATATGATGAAAAAGGATGCCAGTTAGTGCCTGCATTAGCACAACAGGTTATCGATCGTGTAAATGCGGTTGAAGATGAACTTGCTATCGTTGCAAACCCAACTGCTGAACAAGAAAAATTAATCACTGTCATCGGTAAAGATGTAGATGAAGTATATTATGAAAATGTATTAGGTATCCAATTAAATCCAGATATCTGCAAAGACAATATCAAAATTATCTTCACTCCAGAACATGGTACAGCTAATGTTCCTGTTAAAGAAGTTTATACAAGAGCTGGATATCACTTTGTTGCCGTTGAAGAACAATGTACTCCAGACCCAGACTTCTCAATGACTCCAACACCAAACCCTGAAGAACCAGGTGCTTATGAATTAGCAATCGAATATGCAAAACGTGAAGATGCAGATATCATCTTAGTTTGCGACCCAGATGCTGACCGTATGGGTGTAGGTGTAAAATACAACGGAGAATATAAATTATTAACTGGTAACCAAAGTGGTGCCGTATTAATTGAATACATCTTCTCTCAATTAACTGAAAAAGGATTAATGCCTGAAAACCCAGTTATGTTCAATACTGTTGTAACTAGTGATCTTGGTGAAAAAATTGCTACTAAATATGGTGTAGCTACTGAAAAAACATTAACAGGATTTAAATTCATTGGTGAAAAAGTTGCTAAATACGAAAAAACAAATGAAAAACAATACGTATTTGGTTATGAAGAAAGCTATGGTTCATTAATCAAACCATTCGTACGTGATAAAGATGCTCCTCAAGCTTGCTTGATGTTAGCAGAAGCTGCTTGCTACTATAAAGAAAAAGGTAAAACATTAGTTGATGTTTTATATGACTTATATGCAGAATTAGGATTCTACGAAGAAAGCCAAACTTCATTGAAATTAGAAGGACAAGCTGGTGCACAACGTATCCAAGAAATCCTTGCTAACTTACGTAAGAGCAACTTACAGGAAATCAATGGAGAAGCTGTTACTCGTTTTGAAGACTACAAAGAATGCCGTATTTTAGAAAATGGTAAAGAAACAGAATTAACAGGTTTCACGAAATCAGATGTATTAAAATATTATTTAGCTGATGGAAGCTGGATCGCAATTCGTCCAAGTGGAACAGAACCAAAATGTAAATTCTACTATTGCATTAAGGGAACTTCTCTTGAAAATGCACACGACAAAACAGTGTCATTCCAAAACGCAATTAAAGAACTAATTGGTTAATTAAGATTTGAAAAAACCTCATCAGCAATTGATGAGGTTTTACGTATTTATATGAAAACTTTGAAATTCAAAGCCTTAGTAAGAATTGGAATGAATTATTTTCAAAAGTGTATAGGCTTAGCTTTCAAAAAAGAGTAAAATACACATATAAGCTAAGACGGGAGGAAATCTTGTGAAAACAAAATTTTTAGAAAATTATTATCAAGGAAATGCAATTAATGCATATGAATACTTTGGTGCGCATATTAAAGAAGAACATGGTAAAAAAGGTGTTCGCTTTACGGTTTATGCACCACATGCACAGCAGATTCAAGTAATCGGTAGCTTTGATGATTGGAGCTGCAAGGGGAATAAAATGCGTCGTACAGATGAAAAGGGAGTATGGACAAAATTTATTCCTGGTGTAAAAAAAGGTGATATGTACAAATATCGTATCACACAGGCAACGGGAAGAATTGTAGATAAAATGGATCCTTATGCATTCTATTCTGAATTAAGACCAAATACGGCTTCTATCGTTGCAGATTTAGACTATAAAAAATGGAGCGATGCAAAATGGTTGGAATCTAGAGATCGCAACTTCAATAAACCAATGAACATCTATGAATTACATTTAGGTTCTTGGAAAAAAGAAGAAGGGCAAGAATGGGTGAACTATCGTAGTATCGCAAAAGAATTGATTGCGTATGTCAAAGACAATCACTTTACACATATTGAATTGATGCCATTGAACGAATATCCATTTGATGGTTCATGGGGATATCAATGTAGTGGTTACTTTAGTGCAACGAGTCGTTATGGAAGCACAGAAGATTTGATGTATTTAATCAATGCCTGCCATAAAGCAAAAATTGGTGTTATCATGGACTTTGTGCCTGTGCACTTTGTACGTGATGATTTCTCATTATCTTATTTTGATGGAACACCTTTATACGAATATGAAAAAGCATGTGATGCAGATTCTCAATGGGGAACAGCAAACTTCAACTTATGGAGAGAAGAAGTGCGTTCTTTCTTAATGTCTGCAGCTGCATTCTGGATTGATCGTTACCACGTAGATGGATTGCGTATGGATGCCATCAGCAACGTGATCCACTGGCATGGAAATAAAGATTTAGGTACCAATGAGGGTGCACTAGATTTTATCAAACGTATGAACTATAACCTTCATACCACTTATCCAGGTGTTATGTTAATTGCGGAAGATTCTAGTGACTTCCCTAAAGTAACACATGATACGGTATATGGTGGTTTAGGATTTGACTATAAATGGGATTTAGGATGGATGAATGATACCTTGAAATATTTGGAAAAAGATCCAGTATATCGTAAATGGCATCACAACAACATCACATTCTCAATGGCATATTTCTATTCTGAACGCTTCTTGATGGAATTCTCACATGATGAAGTTGTTCATGGTAAAAAGACAATTGTAGATAAGATTTTTGGTACTTATGAAGAAAAATTTGATCAGTTAAAAACATTATATCTATATATGTTTACACACCCTGGTAAAAAATTGAACTTCATGGGGAATGAATTGGCTCACTTCCGTGAATGGGATGAAGAAAAACAATGCGATTGGAAATTGCTTCAATATCCAATGCATGATGCCTTCCATCAGTATTTCGCAAAATTAGGAGAAATCTATTGTAAGAATGCTGCCTTATATGAAGATGAATATAACTGGGAAGCATTTGAATGGATTGATGCGGATAATGCAGATGAAAACTTATTCAGCTATATTCGTAAAGGTGCTAATAAAAACTATGTTGTCATCTTAAACTTCTCACCAAATGCATACAAAGCACATAAATTTGGTATTTCAGAAGCTGGTACTTACCATGAAGTTTTAAATACAGATTTAAATATCTATGGTGGAAAAGTCGAAGCCTTAACAAAATACAAAACAGTTGCGGAAGAATGCAATGGACGTCCATACACTCTTGAAGTAGATGTACCAAGCTTTGGTGGTGTCTTATTAGAGTTTAAACGTCGTAAAACAACAACGAATAAGAAATAATGTTGTCGCAAAGCAAAAAATTGTGTATAATAGCTTCAATTTAAAAGATGTGAAATCTGAAAGGCAGGGAGATTATGAAGACAGTTGTAATAGGTAGTGGTAGCTGGGGTACAGGTTTAGCTCAGGTACTTTGTGATAATGGTAGAGACGTTATCATCTATGGAAATTGTGAAAGTGAAATTAACGATATTGAACAAAATCATCGTAATTCAAAATATTTTGAAAATGTGGAAATCAATCCAAACTTACATGCGACAACCGATATTAACGTTGTCAAAGAAGCAGATGTTGTGGTATTAAGTGTGCCTACAATTGCGATTGAAACAGTATGTCGTCAAATTGATCCACTATTAAAAGGAAAAACAATTATTATCAATACATCAAAAGGATTCCATCCAGAAACTTTTGATCGTATGTCAAATGTTATTCGTAATAATATTTCAGATGATAAATTGAGTAGCGTGGTTTCTTTAATCGGACCAAGTCATGCTGAAGAAGTTGTTATCCGCATGTTGACAACAATTTGTGCTGTATCTTTAAATCATGAAGATGCGCAAGCAGTGCAGCAGTTATTCTCAAATGAATATCTAAGAATTTATACAGGTACAGATGAAATTGGTAGTGAAGTTGGTGTAGCAGTGAAAAATGCCATCGCAGTTGCGAGTGGAGTTCTTTATGGATTGGGTTATGGAGATAACACACGTGCAGCGCTAATCACAAGAGGACTTGCTGAAATGAGTCGCTATGGTGTAGCGTTAGGTGGAAATAAAGAAACATTCCTAGGATTAACTGGTGTTGGTGATCTAATTGTTACATGTACTAGTAAACATTCAAGAAACTTCCAAGCAGGTTATGATATTGGTAAACACAATAGCGCAAAACACTTTTGGGAAACAAATACCAAAACAGTAGAAGGAGTTCGTACCGCAAAAGCAGTTTATGAAAGCTCTAAAAAATTAGGTATTGATATGCCAATTGTTAGTGAAATTTATAAAGTGTTATTTGAAGAAAAAGATCCTTCAATTTCTGCTAAAGAATTAATGCTTCGTGATTTGAAGAGCGAAATGGAATTCTAACAAAAAATAAAGAGGTTATAACAGTTGAATGATTTTAAATCGTTCAGGTCTGTTAGACCTCTT